>Ga0070675_100000276_pt1 | contig 34018 bp, 31 predicted proteins | sample KBSM43metaG_FD_65343 | JGI IMG/M metagenome (GOLD analysis project Ga0070675, IMG submission 65343) | Miscanthus rhizosphere microbial communities from Kellogg Biological Station, Michigan, USA - KBS M4-3 metaG | ecosystem: Host-associated > Plants > Roots > Rhizosphere > Soil ... | reverse complement strand
CGCCTAAATCCTCCGCTGCGACACTTTGCGAGACTATCGTCGCCGTGTACCATTGGCAATCAAGAGTTGCGCGCGACGGGACTACGAAGCGGATTGCAACCGTCGAATCAGCGCGGATATCGATACTCCACAACCGATCGGGCACAGGAAGCTAATGAGGTGATTATGACAGCAGATCACGCCAAAGCCATCGCCGATTACTTTGCCGCAATGTTGGATCAGGAAAGCGTGAACACCTTGAAGGTGCTACGCGCGGTTCCTAACGATCGCCGCGACTACAAGCCGGATGAAAAATCTCGGACGGCGTGGGAGCTGGCGACGCACCTCGCGGGCTCGGATCTCTGGTTCCTGGATAGCGTCTGCGACGCGGTGTTCGTCTACGACCCGGAGATCGAGAACAAGAGGACCGCAGGGCTCAACACGATCGACGACATTGTCGAGTTTTACAAGCGTGAGTACCCGAAACGAATCCAACGCCTTCGCTCTACCCCGGGCGAGCAGCTCGCGAAGGAGGTTGACTTCTTCGGCACGACCACGCAACCGTCGATCTGGTTTCTGGGGTTGGCCAACAACCATAGCGTCCACCACCGTGGCCAGTTGATGACGTACCTCCGGGCGATGGGTTCGAAAGTTCCGTCGATCTATGGCGGCAGTGCCGATGAGCCCTTCCAGGCCGCATAACGGTCGACAACGGGTAGGAGAAGATCCGACCGATGCGCGCGATCCTGACGGACCGCTGACGGGTATGAATGACCAGTCAATCGCGGAAAAGTCGGACAAATAGTTCCGCGATTGCGGCGAAAAGCGGACGTTTTCCAACTCGCACCTATGTCCCTTCAGCTGTGTCGCGATGGTCAGACAGTTGCGTTATTCTAACTGTGTCAATGTCGACCCTCATCAAACGACGACAATTCACGATTCACGACTACCACCGCATGGGTAAAGCCGGAATCCTGCTCGAGGACGATCGAGTCGAACTCATCTACGGCGAGATCCTGTCCATGAGCCCGATCGGCAACGCGCACAATGCCGCCGTCGATCGGGCAAATAGGGCCTTAGTCCAAACTCTTGGTACCCGGGCGATCGTCCGCGTTCAGGGATCAGTGCAACTGGACATGTACAACGAGCCGCAGCCGGACATTGTCCTCCTCAAACCGCGCGACGATTTCTACGCGGTTGGTGGGCCGAAGCCTTCCGATATTCTTTTGATCATCGAAATGGCCGATTCTTCCCTCAGGTTTGATCGCCGGGTCAAGGCTCGCCTTTATGCCGAGATGGGGATTTCCGACTACTGGGTCGCGGATTTGAATGCGGTTTGTGTCTTCTGCTATTCCGATCGCGACGACAAGTCGTATCGTGTCGTTCGCCAATTTCAAAAGGAGGAATCCGTGGCGCCGGAGCTATTGCCGGAGGACAGAATCCCAGTCGCAAGCCTTCTTCCCTGATCGACGCCTCTCAGGAAACCACGGTTGGTTGAAGTCCCCTCTGAATCTCATGGACTCGATCCAGCGCAACCCGTATGTTCGGCACGATGTTTTCCTCTCCCACATGCTCAACAAAATCGGTTTGGTGGAGCAGGCGCTCAGGTTGCGCACGCGCTCCGCACAGCACGAGCGTCTTTCCCTTCTGACGGCACCGGAGTGCCAGCCTCTCCAGCGCGTGCAACCCCGTGGCGTCCAGCGCGGTCATGTGGCGAAGCCGGAGCACGATGATCGCGCCGAAAGTATTCAGATCTTCCGTTGCCGCTTCGAGCTTGTCCGTTGTTCCAAAAAGAAACGGGCCCTGGACTTTCAAGACGGAAACGCTCTCCGGGAATACCCTGTCGTGCAGGACGTGCAGACGTTCTTCATTGGTGTATTCCGGCGTAATCGGAACAACGGTGGTCGTTTCAGAGATTCGGTGAATATAGAGTAGAGCTGCAAGTACAATTCCGACCTCAACGGCAACAGTGAGATCCGCAAACACCGTCAAGGCGAACGTTGTAATCCAGACTGCTTTGTCCGCTTTCGCCAGACGAAACACCGAAGGAATTTCTTTCCACTCCCCCATGTTGTAGGCGACGACAAAAAGAACTGCGGCCAGAGTGCCCAGTGGAACAAAACGGGCCAGCGGAGCGGCGACAAGAAGGATCCCGAGCAGTGACAACGCATGAATCATGCCCGCCACAGGAGACTTCGCTCCGGATCGGATATTCGTGGCGGTGCGGGCGATTGCGCCCGTCGCCGGAATCCCGCCAAAGAGCGGCGATGCGATGTTCGCAATTCCCTGAGCAACGAGTTCCACATTGGAATCGTGACGGTCGTGAATCATACCGTCCGCCACAACAGCCGATAAGAGACTCTCAACGGCGGCCAGGAACGCAACCGTTATTGCCGACGGCAGCAGCAACTGCATCAGCGCCGGGCTGAAGTGTGGCATTGAAAAAGAGGGAAGTCCTCTGGGGATACCACCAAAGCGGCTGCCTATCGTCTCAACCGGAATGCCTAAGACGCCAACGATCGCGGTACCTGCAAACAAAGCAATGATCGAGCCGGGAATCCGTCTGGTGACTCGCGGCCACAAAAGAATGCACGCGAGCGATCCGGCCGACAGCACTACGGTTGGCCACTGCGTTGTGGGGAGATGTCCCCAAAGCTCCTTCATACGCGGGACGAACTCGCTTGGTACAGCGTCAAGTTGAAGCCCCAGGAAGTCCTTGATCTGAGTGGAAGCAATCAGGACAGCAATGCCGTTGGTGAAACCAATGACAACGGGTCGCGGAATGAATTTCACTGCAGATCCGAGACCGGTCAAACCCATCACGACAAGCATGACGCCAGCCATTACCGTAGCCACGGCAAGTCCCGACAACCCGAATTTAGCGACGATGCCGGCAACGATGACCACAAAGGCGCCGGTGGGCCCCCCAATCTGAACTCTTGAACCGCCAAGTGCAGAGATCAGGAAGCCGGCAACGACTGCGGTGTAGATTCCGGCTTGCGGCGTTACACCGGAGGAAATTCCGAATGCCATCGCCAGTGGCAGGGCTACAAGCCCTACCGTAAGTCCCGCGATCGAGTCAGAAAGGAAATCGTGGGCCGTATAAGTTCGGAGTGACGAGATCAGCTTCGGAACTCGCCGCAAGGGTGCATTGGTCATTCCGCGCTCCGCGAATGGATGGTGCGCAGCAACGCCATCTCTTCCCTCAGGTGCGATTGAAAGTAGCGCCGCATGATGTCGAGAACTTCGAGGATCCGGGCATCCCGAACGGAGTAAAAAATCTGGTTCCCTTCCCTCCGGCTTGAAACGACGCGCTTGGCCCGAAGAATCGCCAGATGCTGAGAGGCGTTGGCCTGCTCCAGCTTCAGGCGCGCGACGATGGCTCCAGCGCCGAGTTCGCCGCTACGCAGACACTCGACGATGGCGATGCGTGTCGGGTGCCCCAGGCCCTGAAAGAAGTCGGCTTTGAATTTTCGAACAGCGTCGTGCATATCTACATTCGAAAGTTCGAATATAAATATTACATCCAGGACACTGAAGTGGCAAGCAGATCAAGGGGGGTCCCCCACACTTCGAAGACAGTCGGCGTGGCGGCGCTTCGAATGGATTTCGGCGTCACGAGCAGCTATGGCCCAGGGGACGCGCTCGTTGCGTCGGAGGCTTTCAAGATCTGCGGCGGCCAGATTCATGCCGTCGAAGCCTTCCTGCGCGTGATGAAGGCGGGAACGCCGTCGGGTTGGAACTACGAGATGAAGAAGGCGCGGTAAAATCGGGCTTTCCTAACTCCAAAAATAACAACTAACAATTAACTAATAACAAAGCACCCGGCTTTCCACGAGATGCAGGGTCAAGAGCCGGGTGCTTTGTTAATAGTTAATTGTTAATTGTTATTTTGGAGTTGCTAAACCCCCGCCGCCCGCAGCGCCGCCAAAACCCGCGCATCGCGAAACGGCACCCTGCGGATCCGAACACCCGTCGCGTCGTAGATCGCGTTTGCCACTGCCGCCAGTGTGGGCTTGCAAACGGTTTCTCCCGCACCATAATGCGGAAGATCCGGACGATTCGGAGTCGGATCTCCATTCACAATCACGACGTCGATCCTTTCCGGCGTGTCGAGATGCGTCAGGCTCGGATGCGAATTCCAGTCCAGGCTCGTGATCTTCTCCGTATCGAACTGCACTTCCTCGTGAAGTGCCCGGCTCAGAGAATGGAGCATTCCTCCCTCGATGGTCCGTTTGAGCGCCTCGGGATTAATCACCAATCCGCAGTCGTGAGCGCAAACTATTCGCTTCACCCAAACGTGTCCGGTCTGGCGATTCACTTCAACCTCGGCGATCTGGACGGCGATGGTTTGGCTGCGATACGTGTACGCGATTCCACGCCCGGTGAGAATATTTCCCGTCGCTCGTGGCCGCGGTGATGGCCGGGACTCCCAACGGTACTCTTGCGCCGCTGCTTTCATTGCCGCAATGGAGCGCGCTCTCCGAAAAGCGTTGTCGTCCGTTGTGCTTGCTGTGAGGAGCTTCATTCGAAACTCATAGGGATCGGCTTTCGCCGCTGCCGCAAGTTCATCGATGAACGACTCGGCTGCGAACGTGCATTGAGGGCCATTCGGATCGCGAAGATTGCCGGTGCGCAGAGGAGTTTCAAATACCAACGGCATGCTCACGACCTGTGCGTTCAATCGCTTGTGTGGGATCTCATACATGTCGGCAGGGCGATCAGCACTTCCGACAGCCGCGGCACGTGGCCTGCGTCCCATGAGCTGCGAAATCAGGACTGTATCTGCTTCGTTGTACCCGAGGTGGCCGTAGTCGGCAGCCCGAGCATCGTAGTCAAATGCCGTGAGATTCCCCTGGCCATCCAGTGCGCCGCGCATGTTGAACGTGAACGCAGGGCCTTTCGTGTCCCATGCGGTCTCTTCATTGCGCATCCACTGCAAACGAACAGGCCTGCCGATTTCCTTTGCAATGTAAGCGGCTTCGAACCCGGCGTCATCGGCCGCCGTCCGGCCATAGGCCTGCGGTCCTTCCATCCACACGACACGCACGCTCTCTCTAGGCATGCCAAGGAAGTCGGCCACGCCGTTCCGCATGCCGTACGACTTCATGTCGTTTGTATAAATGGTCATCTGTCCATTGGACGGATCGGCCGTGGCGTGAGCCGGGCCAAATGCCGTGTGCCCTTGAAACGGAACATCGTATTGCGCCTCGATTGTCTTAGCTGCGGCAGCGAAAGCGGCATCGGGATTACCGGTCACTGCGGGATTCGGTCGGGCCGCCGGCGTTGCGGCGCGCATGAACTTGTACAAATCCTCGGAGGACGGGAATGGCGCAGTCGCCGCCTTCTCCCAGCTACACTTCAGCGTTTGCGCGGCACGAACTGCCTGCTCTTCTCTTTCGCACACAACGGCAACGTAGTTCCCTTTGCTGACGACTCGGAGAAATCCGGGAATGCTGCGAACAGAAGATTCATCGATGCTGATGAGCTTTGCGCCCGCAGTTGGCGGCCGGACGTTACGCGCGTGAACCATCCCCGGCAGTTTGACGTCGACAGCCCACTTTAATGAACCATCGACCTTGGGCGGGATATCGTAGCGTTGCGGAGATTTGCCGACCACCTTGAGATCCTGAACGGCCTTCATCGGTGCGCGGCCCGCGGTGGCATTGATGTTCTGTCCCGTCAGAGCGATGTTGAATTTTTTGCCTCCAATCAGTTCGCCATAAGTAACGCGCTTAGAGGGATCGCTCCTCAAGGTGATGACACCATCGCTGACGGTGAGTTGATCGACCGGGACCGAAAAGCGCGTCGCTCCCATCTCCAGCAACACGCGACGCGCTTCTGCTGCAACGCGCCGCATCGGCAAGCCGTCTGTTTGAATTGCGTCGGAACCGCCGGAGCCGCCCTGATCGACAGTGACGTCGGTGCTGCCCATGATGCATGTCGTCTTGTCGTAGGCGATGTCGAGTTCGTCCGACATCATCTGTCGGAACGCGGTTCCCGTTCCTTGTCCGCAGTCCGTCTTGCCCACGTAGAAAGTCGCCGTGTTGTCCTGATGAATGACTATCCACGAATCCAGTTGCCGGTAGTCGGGATCGGGATACGGGCCGGGCGCCTGCTGGACTGCAGCGGACCCTGCGCCTCCGCGCATGAGGAAAGAACCGGCGCCTGCGGCTGCCGCGCCGAAACTGACGGCGAGCCATCCGGAAGTCTTCAGAAAGTTTCGTCGCGACGCGAGAGCTTCCGCGATTTGTTTCGGGAGTTTTGTGGATTCGCTCATGCGAGCACCTCCTTCTTCGGAGTCTCAAGGCTTGCGCGCATATTCCTCGATGCGAGCTTGATGGCTGCCTGGACCCGATAGTAGGTCATACAGCGGCACAGGGTGCGCGCCATGCCCTCGCGAATCTGCGCATCGGTCGGATTTGGAGTCCGGTCGAGCAATGCCTTGGCGGTCATGATCTGTCCGTTCTGGCAGAAGCCGCACTGTGGAACCTGCTCCTGGATCCAGGCCTGCTGTACCGGGTGAAGCTTGCCGTCTTTTGCAAGTCCTTCAAGAGTCGTAATCTCCCCCTGAACAGAGGACGTCGGAGTGACGCACGATCGCGTGGCGACGCCATTGATAATCACCGTGCATGCGCCACACTGTCCAAGCCCGCAGCCGAACCGTGGTCCCTGCAGGTTGAGGTCGTTGCGCAGAATGTAAAGCAGCGGTGTCGAAGGGTCGATGTCGACGGTGTGCGTCGAGCCGTTCACCCTCAGTGTCACGTTGCTCATGATGGAGGCCTCCTCTACTGAGGCGAGAGTTTATACGGGCTTAACGTAGACCTCAACCTCGACAGTCTGTCCACGACCGCCAAGAGTAACGCCTTTGACAGGGGTGACATCGCCGTAGTCGCGCCCCCATGCCAGCGTGACATGGCTTTCGGAAGGCATGACGTCATTCGTCGGATCGAAATCCAGCCACCCGGTCCCGGGAAAATATACCGACACCCAGGCGTGAGATGCCTGGGCTCCCTGCACATCTCGACCGCTGCGTACATACCCGCTTACATACCGCGCGGCAAGACGCTGGGAACGAAGCGCGCCGATCATGACATGGGCGAAGTCCTGACAGACGCCACGGCGATTTCGCAAGACCTCAACGAGCGGGAGATCGATCGAAGTGGAGAGCGGCTGATATTTAAATTCCTCGTGAATGCGATGAGAAAGACCCCGCACGAGATCGATTAGCGGACGATCTTCGTCAAAATCCTCGCGGGCGTAGGTGGCGGTTTCCGGGGAGAGAGGGACATACGGAGATTCGTAGATGAATTCGGACGCGATCAGGCAATCCTGGTCGGCTTTCGCTGCGATCTGCCGGCGCGCGTCCTGCCAGTCGATCTGGTTCTGTTTCACGTCGATTTTGGACGGCTTCACTTCCACGTGACTCTTTGCCGTTGCGGTCAGGCTCTCGTGAGTCTCGAAAACTCCAAAAGTGGATACGTCGTTGCCGAAGTAGTCCCTGCGCTGGTAGACGAAGGCTGGAGCCGGCTCGACCTGCAGGCTTGAGACCTTGAGTTCCTGTGTGGAAAAGACGCGCGGGGTCAGGCGCACTTCGTTGAAGCACTGGGAGACGGGAGCTTCGTAGTGGTAGCGGGTTGTGTGGGTTACTTCGTAGAGCATAGGGGTATCACCACGACACCGTCAGTCTCGACGCTGTGAGGTGGCTCAAATAACTCGCCGTCAACAAATCCGAGATATCGTAGAGAGTCCACCGAAGATCCCCGATCAGTTCATCAAGCGCGACAAATCGTCCTTCGACACTGCGCTCCGCCAGATCCACAACATTCGAGTTCCGCACCAAAGCCAGCGCCTTCAACCCCAACTCTTTCTCTTTGCCCTGGCTGCCGCTGGCAATCTCGTGCAGTCGTTCGATCTGCTGGAGTAGCGTTGCGAGTTGAAAAGCTACTGCGCGAGGATTTGTTTCATCCGTCATCAGTACTTCAAGCACGGATTCCGCCTGCACAACGGTGGGGTAGCGTGTGCGGTACGTTATCGAGCTATCCGCAATCTGGAGTAACACCTGAAGGTGTGGCTCGAAATCAGACGGAGCAGACGCAAGAGCTGAAGAGAGAAGCTCCGCCGTCTGAAGAGCCCTTTCCATGCGACGGCCGATTTCCAGGAAGACCCATCCGAAACCTCGCGTCGTATTTTCCGTCAGCAGCCCTGAAAATGCCGACAACGTCACGATGACGCTATCGAGCAGGTCCATGCCCGCAAGATAACGATGATCGACACTGGCTGGAGGCACGCGCGAAAACTGCGCCTCGAGTTGTTGGAGAACACGCCAGGTATCGAGTGACAGTCGTTCTTTCAGATGCCAGGCGGCCCGGCGCATTTCCCTCAGGTTCCAGCGCAGACTCGACATCTGCGAAGGATCATAGATCATTTCAGTCAGAGTGCGCTGGACCTGCCAGTGTTGTTCACCGAGCGACGCAAACGCCGTTTCGGGCGGAAGGTAACCCAGGCCCGAAAGAAGCCGGGTCGCGGTTTCCAGGGAGGCGACGCGACCGAAATCCTCTTCGCCGGACAGCGTGGGAAGCAACACGCGCGCAAATCGCACCCGGCTTTCTACGCGTTCGGTGTAGCGGCCCAGCCAGAAAAGATTGTCAGCGACACGGCTGGGCAGCTCACGCGCCGCAACGCGCGGCCCCTTCGCGGTCACCACGGTACGCCGGACCGGCGCATGGTCCTCGGTGCCACCCAGCACCCAGGTATCTTTGCTGCCGCCGCCCAGCTGCATCGAGACCGCGCGCGAGGAATCCTGAGACGAAACACGAGTCAGTCCTCCCGGCAACACCGTATAGGAACTTCCATTCCATGCAGCGTAGAGGCGCAGGATTACATGGCGCGGCACAAAGCCCGTCTCATTGAAAACCGGCGCTGTCGACAGCGACACTCGCTCCTGGGCGACAAACTCCTCGGGCCGTGCTTGGATCCTCGCCAGAAGGTCCTTGCGACCGGTCTCATCGAGAACATCTGGAAACTCCGAACGAGCGCCGAACCGCGAGAAAGCGGGTTTGATCACCAGGTCCCTGAAATGCTCGCGCACATAGCCAAGCGGTTCATCTTGTCCGCACCACCATGTGGCGACCGAGGGCATCTTCAGCGGCTCCCCCAAAAGGTGCTCGCACAAATGAGGAAGGAAGGCCATCAACGCCGATGTCTCAACGAGTCCGCTACCGAGCGCATTATCGATCGCAACGGAACCGCTTCTCGCTGCATCAACCAGTCCCGGGACGCCAAGAAGCGAATCGCCCCGAAGTTCAAGTGGATCGCAGAAATCATCATCCAGCCGCCGCAAAATGACATCAACCTGACGCAGCCCCGCGAGCGTCTTCACGTAGACTCGCCGGTCAAGCACCGTAAGGTCTGCGCCTTCGACCAGAGTGAAGCCCCATTGCCCTGCGAGGAACGACTGCTCGAAGTACGTTTCATTGTGGGGGCCTGCCGTCAGGAGAACGACGGTGGGACTCGACCGTTGCGTTGCCGCAAGCGACAGCAGCGCCTCACGTTTCAAATCGAAGAATCTTGCGAGTTGCCGCACACGGCATTGATTGAACACTCCAGGGAGTGTCCGCGCAGTGATCAAGCGGTTCTGCAGCGTGTAGCCGATCCCCGAAGGTGCCTGCGTTCGGTCCGCGAGCACCCACCAACGGCCATCGGGGGAGCGCGCGATATCGACAGCGTACGTCAGAAGATGAACACCTCCCGTGGGCTCGAGTTCAAAGCACGCCCGCATGAAATTGGGATTCGCAAAGACCAGAGCCGAAGGCACGAGCCGTTCGTGCAGCAGCCGTTGATCGCCGTAAAGATCGGCCAAAATGCCGTTCAACAGCGCGGCCCGCTGCGCCACGGCCGCTTCGATCGAGACCCATTCGCGCTGATCGATGGCAAGGGGAATAGGATCCATTGGCCATGTGTATTCGCTGCCTTCCGAAAGACTCGATGGGTTGTAGGTGATTCCTTCCGACTGAATGAGCTGCTGGCCGCTGTGCCATCGGCGATTAAGCTGACGCATTCCCATGCGTCCCACTTCGACGTAGAGATCTCTCCAATGACGGCGCGGGAGTCCTGAGTGAAGAACCGCCTCGTCCCAATGCCCGGGAATTCCGGCATACCGGAGCGGAGTCTTCTCAGATTCGGTCGAGGCGATCACGATGCAGCCCTTTTGAGTGCCAAAGGCGTTTTGGGGCTGGCAGTACTATCGAGAGGCAGTTGAGATGGTGCAGGCGATTCCAAGGGTACAACTTCAGGGAGTTCCTTCTGAAACCATCCTTCGCGCGGCCACTTCAAGCCGCGCTGTCCTCCACACCTAGGAGGGCCAAAAAAACGGTGACGTGCCGCAAGGATTCTCATGCCGGCGCTCCTCCGGTCTTCTGCCACTGACTCTGGGCGAGGCCCTGGGTTTGATTCTGGACGCTGCCTGTCCGCTTTTCCGGCCGCAACACAAAGAAGTCCTGATTCAAGCTGTCTCCAATCTCGTTCATCTTTGTTTGAAGCCCGTCGAGGTATTCGTGCAAGCCGGTCCGGATGACCACGTCCAACCGCGCATTCGCAAGCTCTCCCCGCAGCACATCCATCAATTGCTCGGACGAATACTTCAACGCGCCGGCCGGAGTTCCCGTAATCTGCCGGAGAGAGTCACCGGCAACATCAACACAGTGACGAATCGCGCGAGGAAACTCCTGATCCGTTACAAGGAACTCCACAATGTCGATCGGGGTAATCCGGCCGCGCCGTTTGCGATAAGTCTCGAAGCCGCTGACCGATTTAAGAACCGCTGCCCAGTGAAGGTCGTCGTATGGCGTCCCGACGTTTACCGGCGACGGCAAAAGGATGAAGTATTTCACATCGAGGATTCGAGAGGTCTTGTCCGCACGCTCCATCATCCGGCCGAGCCGCAGGAAGTTCCATGCTTCGTCATGCTGCATGGTTGCTTCCGTGATGCCCTGAAACATGTGGCACGACAGCCGAATGCTGCGAAGCACTTCAGGAAGAGCGTCATCCTGACGCATGGCGCGCTGCAATTGGATCTGCAGGTACATGCTGTTGATTTGTTCCCACATCTCCGAGGAAATCGTTTCGCGAACGGATCTCGCATTTTCACGCGCAAATCGCAGGCAGGAAAAAATGGAACTGGGATTCTGGTCGTCGAACGCAAGAAAACGGATGACGTTGTCTTCCGTAGCTTCTCCCCATTTTTCTTTGAAGACTGCGGTATCGCCGGACGTGTCGATGAGAGGCTGCCACTGGTGAGCCGGCGCTAGCGGCAGGTCCAATTGAAGATGCAGATTGACGCCGATGAATCGCGCAACATTTTCCGCACGTTCGATATACCGCGCCATCCAGTAGACGGAATCGGCTACCCGGCTCAATAACGGACGCTTCTCACGCATCATGGCGTCACCGCCTTTCGAAACCCGTTACTGAGCACCCATGTGTCTTTGCTGCCGCCGCCCTGAGATGAATTGACAACCAGTGAACCCTTCCTGAGCGCAACTCGTGTCAGCCCTCCTGCCATCACGTGAATATCCTTGCCGAAAAGAATGTAGGGACGCAGATCCACATGACGTCCTTCCATGTGATCTTCAATAAGCGTCGGAACCGTGGAAAGCGCAAGCGTGGGTTGCGCAATATAGTTTCGCGGATTGGCCTCGATTTTTTGAGCAAACTGCTCGCGTTGCAACGCCGTCGAATGTGGGCCCACAAGCATGCCATAACCCCCGGCCTCATTCGCAGCCTTCACTACCAGCTTGTCGAGATTCTGCTGGACGTGCTTTCTGTCCGACTCCTTCCAACAGAGAAAGGTCGGCACGTTTTGAAGAATCGGATCCTCCGCGAGGTAATAACGAATGATCTCCGGCACATAGGCATAGACAACCTTATCGTCGGCCACGCCGTTGCCCGGCGCATTGGCGAGCGCGACGTTTCCGGCGCGATAGGCCTTAAGCAAACCCGGTACGCCGAGGAGCGAATCCGGACGGAACGCTTCAGGATCGAGGAAATCGTCGTCAATACGACGATAGATCACATCGACCCGGCGCAAACCCTTCGTGGTCTGCATGAACACAACCTTGTCCTCGACGGTCAGGTCGCGACCTTCGACAAGCGGAATGCCCATCTGGCGTGCGAGATAGCTGTGCTCGAAATATGCGGAGTTATAGATTCCGGCCGTTAGAAGTACAACGGTCGGTGTATCGGAACAACCTGGAGGCGCTATGGCTTCGAGGGTTTCCAGAAGTTTGTCCGGATATTCGGCGACAGGCCGGACCTGCAGCCCTTCGAACACGCTGGGGAATGTCCGCTTCATCAGGTCACGATTTTCGAGAACGTAGGAGACACCGGACGGCACACGAAGGTTATCTTCGAGCACATAGATCTGCCCGTCGCTGTGCCGGACGAGATCCGTTCCCGTGATGTGACACCACACTCCCAGCGGGGGGTCGATGCCTTCGCACTGCGGACGATAAAACGTCGCCGAACGGATGATCTCCTCGGGAACGATCTTATCCTTGAGAATTTTCTTCCCGTGGTAAATGTCGTAAATAAACGAATTCAGCGCGTGGATCCGCTGCTTGAGTCCTCGCTCGATCCATTCCCATTCGTCCGCACGAACAATCCTGGGAATCAGGTCAAACGGGAAGATGCGCTCCGTGCCGGCGGAGTCGCCATACACATTGAAGGTAATTCCCATCTGCAGGAGCAGGCGCTCCGCAGCCTTCTGAGAGCGCAGCAACTGTCCTTCTTCGAGCGACTGTATGGTTTCGAGCAGCAGGCGAGCTTCAGGACGCGGGTTTCCCTGCGCGTCGAACATCTCGTCGTGAAAGCCTTGCGTTTGATAGGAGTCGAACAGCACCCCGGCACCTCTGGAATCTTCGATTGGACGGCGCTGTCGAAGGTACGGACGTTGTACCCGAACGTCAGGGACGGACGGATTTTAGCAGGAAATGTGGGCTGGTGGAATTCATTCTACTTTTTAAGGCTCCGCACGTAGTTCACCATTTGCCAGATTTCGGTCGGTCCGATCCCAGGGCGCCCATTGAGACCCTTCATTGCGCCGGGGCCTCCGACACCATCGCGAATGGCGACAAAGATTTCGCCGTCTGTGGATCCGTGATCCCAGGAGTTATCGATGAGGTTCGGAGGCCGAACTTCGTCGGCGGCCATCGCCGCAGCGATTTCACTAACCCCATCACCGTTCACGCCATGACAATCGGCGCAAAGTCTCTCGTAGAGTTTCTTACCGGATGCCAGAGACTCCGGAGTCGGCTTAACGGGGTTTTCGAGAGACGCGTTGTCGTTGGAGTTGTGTAGGCCCGACTCTGGAGAAGTTGACGCCCCACTTTGTGCTGAAGAACAGGCGTTGAGGGCAACAGCCAGAGCAGAAACCATTGCGATTCTAAGCATGAAATAAGGTTGTTGCATAAAGCGAAGATGGTAGCACGCAGCCGCCGGGAGAGATCTGGGGACAGCCTCCGAATTCGAACTAGAAAGTCTGTGACAGACTGAAAATCTTCCAGTTCGAATTCGGAGGCTGTCCCCAGGATCTCCCCGATTTTTCGGCATTCCGCATGCAACAATCGATGCCGTGGTTTCCCAGCAACAGTTTATTGGCATCCTGATCGCCGCTGTTGGCGGCCTGGCTGTCGGATTGGAGCGCGAATGGTCCGGACACGCTTCCGGCCCGCGCGCCCGGTTTGCCGGTGTGCGAACCTTCACACTTCTGGGCATGCTTTCAGGACTCTCGGGCTGGCTGTGGGTCGGGCACTTCGAAGTCCTCGGCGCGATCCTGTTAGCGGGCGCGGCAGGGCTTGTGATCGTTGCTTACCTTGCCGCATCCCGGCGCGAAGTTGAGGCCACCACAGAGGTCGCTTCTCTCGTGGTGCTAGCTGCAGGAGTCGCAGCTGGGCTCGGAGCGTGGGAACTTGCCGGCGGGACGATAGCCGTCACCACGCTGCTATTGGTGGAGAAATCCCGAATTCACGACGTCGCGCGAAAACTTGACGATGCCAGCCTGCGCGCCGGTGTCCGATTTGGGGTGATGGCCGTTGTCATTCTGCCGCTGCTTCCGGAAGGTCCGTTTGGCCCGGGCGCGGGTTTCCGTCCTCGCACGCTGTGGATTGCGGTGCTGATTTTTTCGGGCCTCAGTTTCGCCGGGTATCTCGCGCGCAAGGGTCTCAGCGACACAATGGGTTATCCCGTCGCGGGACTTGTTGGCGGTCTGATGTCGTCAACAGGAGTAACGCTCTCCTTTTCACGCCTCAGTCGAACGCAGCCCAAGGCCGGCGGGCCGCTCGCGGTCGGAGTGCTCGGAGCATGCACGGTGCTGTTCCTTCGAGTCCTTGTGGCAACAACCACGCTGAACTCCGCCCTCGCAGTTGCCGTCGCTCCTTATTTTGCGATTCCTTTCGCGGTGGGTGTCGTCGCTTCAGCAGTCATCTGGCGTATGGATGGTCACGCGAAAGACAAAGAACCGGAAGTCCGCAATCCCCTGCAATTTTGGAACTCTATGCAGATGGCCGTTGTGTTCCAGATTGTGCTTTATCTGATGCATTGGCTTCAGGGTAAGTTTGGAGATCGGGGACTGCTTGCAACCGGCGCGATTCTCGGTCTCACGGATGTCGATGCACTGACCATCTCCATGGCTCGCGGGATTCAGGTGACAGACTGGAGCGTCGCAGCCGAGGCTCTTTCCATCGGCATCATCTCCAACACGTGCCTGAAGGCCGCAGTAGCTCTCATTCTAGGCAGAGGCCGGTTTCGTTTGCTGACGTTCGGAGGCCTGGCCGGCATTGGCGCCGCGCTTGTTATTTCCATTTTGCTCTTTTAGAGAATTGGCCGACTGCCGGGAACTTGTTAAGATGACGCCGATCGTCATCAAGACAAAAGGGGTTCCCATGATCAAGCGAACGACTCTGGTTCTATTGGCAATGCTTTTGACCGTCATTCTGGCCGCAGCGATCGCTGCGCAAGGTCAACGCGGTGGCGCAGGCGGCGGAGGTGGCGGGGGTGGCGGTCGCGGGGGTGGTGGTGGAGGCGGCGCCGCGACACCAGCGGTGCAAATACCATCTCCCGCAGTAACCTCCGATCGATTGTTGAAGGCTACGGCAGAGCCGCAGAACTGGTTGATGTATTCCGGTTCGTACTCGAGCCAGCGGCACAGCCCATTGACTCAGATCACCACAGCAAATGCCAAGGATCTGACGCTGAAATGGGTTTTCCAGTCCCGGTCCCTTGAGAAGAGCGAAGTCACTCCGCTCGTCGTCAACGGCACCATGTATACCGTTCAAAGCATCAACACCGTGATTGCTTTGAATGCAACCACAGGGAAAACTCTTTGGACCTACACCCATCAGCCCGATGCTGCCGCAAAAAACTGCTGCGGCAATCTGACTCGAGGCCTGGCGATTTCGGGTGACACACTATTTCTGGCAGCCTACGACGTGAAGATGATCGCCATCGATGCGAAAACCGGCAAGGAGTTGTGGAAGACGGTCGCGGGCGATCCCAAACAAGGGCAGAGCTTCACGACCGCACCGCTTGTCATTAAAGACAAGGTCATCGCAGGAACTGCAGGCGGCGAATATGGCGTTCGCGGCTGGATCGCGGCGTGGGATGTCACGACCGGCAAAGAAGCCTGGCGTTTCTATACAACTCCGGGCCCCGGCGAACCGGGCAACGAGACGTGGGCAGGTGATTCGTGGAAGAGTGGCGGTGCGCCGATCTGGGTCACGGGTTCGTACGATCCTGAAACCAACCTCACCTTCTGGGGAACGGGAAATCCCGGACCGGACTGGGATGGACGCGCAAGACTGGGCGACAACCTTTATAGCTGCTCAGTGATTGCGCTCGACGCCGACACGGGCAAATTGAAATGGCATTATCAGTTCTCGCCGCACAACGAGTTCGATTGGGATTCCACGCAGGTTCCGGTCCTCGCGGACATTGACTGGCAGGGGCGTCAACGCAAGGTCATGATGTGGGCGAATCGGAGTGGGATGTTCTACGTGCTGGATCGCACGACGGGAGAATTTCTTAGAGGCACCCCTTTCGTAAAGGTGAACTGGGTGGATGGATTCGACGCGAAGGGACGGCCAAATCAAGTCCTCCATTCCACAAAAGAAGGGACACTGATTTATCCCGGCAATCAGGGCGGCACGAACTGGTACAACCCTTCGTACAGCCCTCGCACGGGTCTGTTCTACATTCCCGCTTGGGAAAACAGTTCAACAACGTATTGGTTGAACGAAGCTCCTCCGGAGTTCCATGAGGGACAAAACTTCGCCGGTGGGTTTCCGCGCGGTGGTTCGCGAGGAGATGATACCTACAGCGCCGTCCGCGCCATTGACCCGAAGACCGGTCAGAAGAAGTGGGACTATCGCATGGCGATGCCACGCACCGATGCCGGCATTCTCACTACAGCCTCGGATGTTCTGTTCAGCGGTGGCGCCGACGGAGGGTTCTACGCCCTGGATGCCCGAGACGGAAAGCTACTGTGGCAAGCGAATCTGGGCCCGTCGGTGATGTCCGGTCCGATGACCTACTCGGTCGACGGCAACCAGTACGTCAGTGTCGTTGCAGGGAATGCGCTCTACACGTTTGGTCTGAGGTAGAGTCGCGAAATCAGCACCCTGAAGAGGGTGCAAGAACGATAGCCAGGTGTGGAGCACGTCGCGCGACACGCCTGGCTCGCGAAATCTCGCGAGTCTGCGCAACCTGAAAGCGTGCGAGGGAACTCCTCGCCGCCCTTCGGGCTGCGTTACTTAAGGAAAACAAACCAGGGATTACGCTCACTTCACGCGCTTGACCCTGACTACCGCTCTTGCACCTCTTCGAGGTGTTCATTCGATGTAGCGGATACTGCTTCTATCTGCAGTGGATTAAAGTCTTCGAGCCGCTTTCGAAAAGCACGTCGACCTTCGTTCCGTCTCGAACGGCCGTGGCGACGCCCCGCCCGAACGTGGGATGTTCAAGGACATCACCCAACTCATATTTGCTGGCTGGTGAATAAGTTTTCACAGCAGAGTCGCCATTTGCTTTAAGCAATGATTGATAACGGTTCGCGCTTCGCCGTGGCGAAGCAGACCCAGGAGTCTTTCGGGAACCTTCTCCTGGAGGATTGGCCTTGTAACTGTGTTGCGATTTGCAGGTGTTACAACTTACGCGCGCAGGCTTTTTGCCAACCATCGCTTCTATGGTGTGCGCGAGCATCATCTTGCATTTGCCACACCAGGAATCGATGTTGTCGCCCGGCTTTGTACTGTCGGATGCGGTATTCATAATTCTCACACCCGAAAGGATACCCGAAAATGGTGCCGTTATTGCGTTCCCGTTGATCTCACCCGCCAAATTCGGTTTCCGGCGTCGTCGGCGATCGCGAGCGCTCCCCCCGGGAGGAGGGCTAATCCGACAGGCCGCCCATAGACTTCCTTTCTCTCTTCTGAGGCGATAAAGCCCGTCACAAAGTCCTCCACACCGCTGGTACTGCCGACATTAAATGGAACAAAGGCAACACGATACCCGCTGAACTTTGAACGATTCCATGAGCCATGTTGTGCCACAAATGCGCCATTGCGGTACCGGGCAGGGAACGATGTGCCTTTATAAAAGAGGAAACCAAGCGAAGCCGTATGTGCCCCGACGGGAACATCGGGTATCAACGCTTCGCTACGAGTTCGGGTCTCTCGGCCTTATGACGTGGGTCCTCGATTCCGAAGTAAGCATAAGGCCAGCCATAGAACCCGCCCTCTCGGACGCTTGTAAGAAAGTCCGGGGGCACATCATCGCCTAGTTCATCGCGTTCGTTGACCGCCGCCCACAGCGCGCCAGTGTTAGGGGCCCAATCCATGCCATTGGGATTCCGAAGCCCCGACGCGAATACCCGCATGCCGGAACCATCAGGATTACATTCGAGGATTGCAGCTCGATGCGGGTCCATCGCATCGATGCCCTCTTCATCCACGTTGGTTTGAGACCCCACGGTGATGTACATCTTGTCCCCCGCCGGACTGAAGATAATGTTTCGGGTCCAGTGATTGTTGTAGCCGCCGGCAGGCAAATCGACAATCTTTTCGCCGCCGACATCGATGCTCGTCGCACCGTCTTTATAGGGAAAACGCATGACCGAGTCGGTATTGGCAACGTACAGATATCCTTTTTCAAGCGCCATCCCAAAAGGCTGATTAAGTGCGGCGATAAAGACCTGTCGCGTTTCGAAACGTCCGTCTTTGTTGGCGTCGCGAAGAAGGGTGATTTGATTGGGAGAAGTTCCGAGACTGCCTGCGTCGGTCATCGCCTGCGCGAGTCGAGGATCATCCTTCGGCGCCTTTGCGGTTTTTGATTGAGCAACAAGCAGGTCCCCATTTGGCAAAACATAGAGCCAGCGCGGGCTTTCAATGTCGGTTGCCAGCGCATCGACGATGAATCCATTCGGTACGCGGGGAGTCTCCTTGACCGGCCAGCCGATAACCTTCGGGAAGTGCATGGCAGATGGTGTCGTGTAGGGTTGCGGTAACTTGTGTGGGGTGACGCTTTGACCGTGCGCTCCAATGACCATCAACGCAACTCCGATGCTGGTAAGGATGGGCAGAAAAAGGTTTCGATTCGAGCCGTGAATTCGTCGCATGACACGCCTCCCGTCAGAATTGAGGGCAAGTTGGTTGCCGAAAAAAGGTTCGGCGGGGACAGGGAAAATCGCCTGGGGGCGTGTCACGAATGGCTGAAAACGAAACAGACGCAGGTGAACGCTTGGTCGCTTTCAGCCCTCCCGCCATGCTAAACATAGAGTCGGGAACGACGCACGATGGCTGAACCTCAATCCTCACTTCGTTTCGGTCTGCGGTCCCTTCGTCACCGGAACTATCGCCTGTTCTTCACCGGGCAAAGCCTTTCTCTCATTGGCACGTGGATGACGCAGGTAGCTACGAGCTGGCTGATCTATCGCATGACGAACTCCGCGTGGCTCCTCGGTTTCGTTGGGTTCGCCGGACAAATCCCTGCATTCTTCATTGTCCCGTTCGCTGGTGTTTGGGTGGATCGGTGGGACCGGCTGCGAATTCTGAAAATCACCCAGACATTGTCCATGCTGGAGTCCTTTGCGCTCGCAGCTCTTGTTTTCAGCGGACACGTCAACGTTTGGAGCATCACTCTCCTGACAATGTTCCAGGGGATTGTGAATGCCGTCGATATGCCCGCACGCCAGACGTTTCTTGTCGATATGGTCGTGGACCGCGCGGATCTGCCGAACGCCATTGCACTCAATTCCTCCATGGTCAACAGCGCCCGCCTGATCGGACCTAGCATCGCCGGCGTTGTGATCGCGATTGCGGGGGAAGGCGCATGCTTCCTGATCGATGGGTTCAGCTATCTCGCCGTTATTGGCTCGCTCCTCTTGATGAGGATGACGCCAGGCCCCCGCCGCGCGCATAAGAACGTCTGGTCAGAGTTGAAAGACGGGTTCGAGTACGTTTACCGTTTCACACCGGTACGATCGATTCTCATTCTTCTTATTTCTCTGAACATTTTCGGCGTTCCTTACTCCGTGCTACTTCCTGTCTTCGCAAGCGATATTCTTCATGGCGGGCCTCATACGCTCGGATTCCTGACGGGGGCTGCCGGACTGGGCGCGCTGATCAGCGCGATTACGCTTGCGATGCGCCGGACCATCGTCGGTCTCGGGAAAGTCATCGCCATCACCGCAGTCGTTTTTGGAGCCAGCCTGCTGTTGTTTGGGCTCTCGCGCTGGATCTTTCTCTCATTGCCGCTCATGGTCGTAACGGGATTCACGATGATGCAGCAGATGTCGGGAAGCAACACCATCATGCAGACTATCGTTGACGAGAACAAAAGAGGACGGGTGATGAGCTTCTACACCATGTCGTTCATCGGCGTCGCACCCTTCGGAAGTTTGCTCGCCGGACTCGCGGCCCGAGAAATCGGCGCTTCACGGGCAGTGATGCTGGGCGGCATGCTCTGCGTGATCGTCGGCATATGGTTCTCGCGGCGATTGAAAGCAATTCGGAGCGTCGTGCGGCCTATTTATGTGCGGCTGGGGATTCTGCCTGAGGTCGCGGACGGAATCCAGGCGGCGTCGGCTCTTCAAACGCCGCCACAATGAGTCGCTTGCCGTGCCGATCCGATTCCATTGACTCGCATGAGATCTTGAACCAAACGGAGGCTCGACTTGACGGAGAAGGACGATTTCTTGGGCGCGGACCTTGCGAATAAGCACTGCCGCAAATTCACGGAAATGAACTATCGACCCGGCTCACGCCAGGTCGATAGTGGTAAGCAGTCGTGAGGCTTAAGGTACGAGGAAGCCGTTGTTTCCTCCGTCAAAGTTTTCATTGATCGCATCGACGACATCGTTCAGTCCCGAAATTGTTGTTATTCCACGGGAAGTCAGGAGTGCGATGTCTGCCGCTGTCAAGCAACCCCCCAAGGCCCTATTGGCCAGGTCGAGCACCTGGCTCACCGTAAGGCCCACCAGGCTGCCTGATGCGATGTGCAGGTTGCCGAGACCCCCAGCAAACACGGGACCGGACAAGGCAACGTTGAGCTGGAGCGCGAGGACTTGACCCGCAAAAACTCCGGCGCCTGACGACGTCGGATTAGTCACCAACGCTGGCCCAGACAGCGTTCCAGGCGTCCCTCCTTGAGGCAGGAAGTTTTGGATCGCAGCGGCCGTCGTGAATCTCAAAGTGTGGGCTGCGCAGCCGATGTTGACCGGGCCGATGAGACCGAAGTTGTCAGCCAGAATCGATGCGGGATTGTGTCCATGCGGCGGAGCACCGTAGCCGCCCTGCGTGACCGTCACGAAGGGCCCCGTTGTTATTCCGGTAATCAGCAGTGCGCCAGCATCGAAACAGTTGCCCGCCGGGCACGGGAAGGTGGGAAAGGTCGCGCCCGCACCAAGGAACACCGTCGCGGCGGTCGTTCCAAAGGTACCATTGAAAGGGTTCGGAAAGCAGGTGGTTACGCCCGGTGCGGCCGGTGCTGTACAGCCGTGCACGTTGTCGGCGTAGCCGAGTCTCAGAGTGTAATTAGCAGCGGAGAAAACGGGGTTGGTCCAAGGCTGCTCTTCGTGGTGAGTGGTCTGATTCGGGAGGTCCGCATTGAAATTGTTTATGGGATTGCTGGAAGATGTAAAAACCGGCGTCAATCCCGAACCTGTATCAAGTTCAATGGTCACGGTGCAGAGTGTGGCTGGGGCAACAGTGCCACACTCCAATGTAGTGGGCGCAGTAGGTTGCACACGGTCGCTTGTATCGAAATTTCCGCCGAACACGCCACCACCGATAGGAATTGTTCCTGTTTGCGTCAATACGAGAGTTTGACCGCCCGCCAGAGTTATGCCACTTGCCGTCAAATTCCAGAGGTTTTGGTCGCAACCAGTAGTTCCATTTTGATCGCAATATGTCGCTGTCGAACCCGTGCCGGCGACCGTGACTCTGACATGCTTAACAGTGACCTGGGCATTCACCGCTACCGGCGCCAGCAGCACCAGCGCGAGAATGCCGACTCCCAGGGCCAAAACCGAGCGAGCTATATTCATCTTTCCATGCTTACTCATATGCAAAATCCTCCTTGTGCGTACGGATAGGCTGAAGAACGTTTACAGAAATGGGTTAAATTAGAATGCGCGTAGGCTGGATAGGCAAGTTTTCATTTTGTGGTGATCAACCCTGCGGCCGTAAGAGCGTCCGGGTGGCGGTGCGGCCTTCACAGCGCTTCAGGCCCCATTGCAATACTCGCAGATTGTCTCGGGCCAGATGAATTTCCGTTGGTCATTCGTGCGGAACTCTGGTACCAATTTGAGTGTTGCGTGCCACTAGTGCTTGAGGAACGTTCCCTTCTCGAGTTCATCAAACGCTTCCCGCAATTGCTCCTGTGTGTTCATGACAATCGGGCCATACCAAGCGACGGGCTCGCCGAGAGGTTTACCTGACACCAGCAAGAAGCGCACGCCTTCCCGCCCTGCCTGGACAGTGACTTCGTCCCCGCGATCGAACAGCACGAGCATGCGATTTTCGGCGCTGGTCGGCGGCACCTGATCCGTCCATCCTTGACTCTCGGTGGGAACTGCAAGGGGCTCCGACGCGTTGCAAAATTTACCGCTGCCGTCAAACACATAAGCAAATGCGTGGCGGGACGTCTCAACCGATAGCGTCTTGCGCTTGCCGGGCACAACTGTCACGTCCAGGTAGACGGGCTCTGCGGCTACATCTTCGACGGGACCGGTCTTTCCACCGTAGCTGCCGCAAATGAGGCGGACCTGGGTGCCGTCATCTTCGGTAACGACGGGAATGTCTGCGGCCTTGTACTCCTGATACCGTGGATTCGTCATCTTCAGCGACGCAGGCAGGTTCGCCCAAAGCTGGAATCCGTGCATCCGTCCGTCGGCATCGCCTTTCGGCATCTCCTGATGGATGATGCCGCTGCCGGCCGTCATCCATTGAACGTCACCCGCATCGATCACGCCGCGATGACCCAGGCTGTCACCATGCTCGACGCTTCCGGCAAGCACATACGTGATCGTCTCGATGCCCCGATGCGGATGCCATGGAAATCCCGCAATGTAGTCCCGCGGGTTATCGCCGCGGAAGTCATCGAAGAGCAAAAAAGGATCGAATTCTGTTGTATTACCAAATCCGAAGGCGCGACGCAGATGCACGCCGGCACCTTCGATCGTCGGCTTCGACTTGGAAAGACGCTTCACGGTTCGAACGGCCATGCGAGCCTCCGAAAGAAGAATGGACAAGAATATCTTACGACAGGATTAGAACTTGATGCCCTTCAGCTTCGTCCGCACATTTGGCCAGAACTCATCAAAGAGGTTCGATGCAAACTTACCGGCGAAACCGACAGCTGTTCGGGTCACGGCATCCTCGAAGGAACTCTCGCTGTCCACACGCCATGTATTCGAAAGGAAATTATTGCCGGCTGTTCCGACGTATCGAGCATAGGCGGGATGATAATTCCCGTCCGCGCCGCGCGCCCGAAATGTCAGGTCGGTCGCATGACCCACGCGCTGCCAGAATTTTTCTTCAGGGACTCGGAAGTACCGGGGATCCTCACCCCAGGCCATTCCGAGAGACGCTTCGATCGCGTTTCCGGTCGACACGCCCGTCAGCCGCATGCCATATCGCTTTGCAAAACCATCGAAATTCGTGCCGTATTCCGGAGGGTTATTGAATATCGTTCCCCAGCCGGCACTGATGACGCCTGAAACGGCAAGGCTCTTTACACCGATCGTGGACTTGACAGCCCAGGCAACGCGCTCTTTCCCAGTAATGGGCATGTATCCGGTGGCGTTCGGATTAGCATTAGCCGGTGCCTGCCCCGCGGCATGAAGGCGAAGAGCCAGGATAACGAAAAAACACACGAAGATCCGGTGACGCAACATCGTACGCCAGCATACCTGTCTGGGACACGGGTCTCAACTGCGTGAGTAGGCAGGTGCCTCTAGTAGCGCATATCCAGCGGCAACTACACTCGTTCGTTCGAACGAATCTATACTGATCGAAATGTATCGCTCCGCCACTCTGATAGTTGTCCTGTTGTTCTTAACCAGCAAGCGCGCTGCATCATCGGCAGAGCGAATTTCTGCGGTCCAGGCAGCATCCCGGGAGTTCCTGCGAAACAACGTTTCGAGGTCCTTGATGACTCGCATACAACTTAAGAGCCTTACGGCAATTAACGTCGGAAATGGTGAAGCGGCCACCACCGTCGGTTCTTTCTTCATACGCACGCCCGCAGAACGTCACGATTTGTTCTTAATTCTCCAGATAGCTTCGAGACCGTCGATTCAGTATTCAAGATACGGTCAGACGATAGATCTTGAGGACTTCAAGGATCATAAATCGATTTCGTTTGTCGATCATCTCGACCTGAATGGCGATGGCACCGACGAAATCGTCCTCGAAGTTGGGGCTACGAATCCGAGAAGTATGAGATCTATGCCCGCCGACACAACGACTGGCAACTTGTTGACACCGGCGGTGAGGCGGGCTGTTGAGTTCGCAGACTACTCGAGTTCCCGTTCAGCGATTAAGGAAGGATTTCTGGAGGAGCCACTAGTCGTTAATGTAGCGCAACAATGAGCGAAGCAAACCACCCGGATCATCCACATGCACCCAATGACCGGACGGTAGCACGTCGACGGTGACACGTTCATTCGACGCGGCGGCGATGCGGATAGCTCTATCTCGATCATCAGCCGAATACGAGTCCGAGCGATCCCCAATGACAAGGTGCACGCGCGTTGCAGCCGGTGGGTGTTCAACTACCGGCCAAAGATCACGGACGAAATAGTCGAGGATCAACGCCCGGATTTCCTGCAGATCAAGTGAAAATCGGACTTGATTCCCTTCCCGATCCAAATTTCCTGACAGCCACTGCGCGAGTTCATGCCTGAACCCCACCCCCTCGAGTGCACGAGTGAAATCCGTTATCGAGGGAAAGACCTCGGGAAGGGATTCAATCGCATCGATCACCGCAAGCGCGCTGTCTCCAGTGCGAACCGGCTTGCGAGCACCGGGCATGCTGTCGACAACCACAACATGTTGCAGGGGAGCAATCCCTCCGATCCTTGCACATTCCAGAGCTACCTTTCCCCCGAAGCTATGCCCAAAGATCGCGTGCAACGGCACCGTCTCGCGCGAGGCGAGCGCCACCACGTCTCGCGCGGCAGATTCAAGGGAAGGATCCGGTGTCCCCTTCGGCGATCTTCCATGACCACGGAGGTCAACGAGCCATGCGCTCCATGCTGAACGCATGTCGAGAAATTGTCTGGCCACTGTTCGAAGATTGATTCCGCGACCGAGGATGCCGGGAAGGAATGCAATCGCACGCGATGGTCTTTGACCTGAAATACGTTCGACTGCGAGTTCGATTGCCATATCTACGACAAAGGATCGCGAACCTTTAACGCTGGGACAGAGGAAAAGTGTTGATCGTGCGTCCAGATTTCGCGCGCACCGTGCTCAAAAGCGATCACAGCAATCTGGAGATCAAAGATTCGACCTCCATGAACCTTGAGAGACGTGGCCCATTTCAACAAACGCTGACCAAACCCGGGCCCTGGAGTCCACAGATGTCCGTGCCCTTCTGTGAGCAGATAATGAAAGAAGTGAGAAACGGTTGGCGGCGACGACTTGCCTCCGGGCATCGATGGATGCGTCACAATGCGCCAGAATTCAGCGACGCTTGGCAAACAAATACCCCAACCCTCGGGATGTCGCAGAGCCTCCAGAATCGCACCGCGCGCAGCCTCATGTTGAGGCGTCCCTTCACGATGAGCATAAACGAGAATGTTCGTATCGATCGCGATCACTTGTTCTTGTCAAACCAGTCATACATGGCTTCTCGACTCGACAGATCCATTCCACGTGGCAGCCCGCCCTTGACAGTGACGAGACGGACCTCTTTATTCCTCGGCCGGCCGCCGGGCTTCCGAAGAACGAGCCGCAGGCCCTCCTCAAATATGGCCCTCAAGGGACGGCGTTCCGAAGCCGCTTTGCGCTTTGCCTCGATCAACAGCTCGTCGGGAAGTTCGACGGTCGTTTTCATGCTGCCATATTACCATATTTATGGGTTCAGTCCCAGACGCCATACCGTGGTCGGGTGGGCTGCCAATTTAGCGGTTGTTTAAGACGCCACGGATGTTCAGCCCGGCGAGACAGACCTGCAGGAAGATCAGCGCGTAAGCGCCATCGTGGTAAGCCCAGACAACCCAAAGGACATTACTAAGGAGGAAAAGCCAGAAACCCTCGTTGCGCTTCCAGGTCCGTTTGGAGGCGACCATCCAGGCCGAGATAAAGGTGACCGCCATCGCGGGCCACTGAATGAGATCCACCCAATCCATAAGCCTACCTTCGGACCACGGCCATTAGCTCCGGCCAGGCCAGGCTGTTCAAAGCCGATTGCTTCTCGAGACCGGCTCGGCGTGCCTGGTCTACTCCATACCGGAGGTATCCCAATTCGCGCGTGCTGTGGGCATCCGTTGTTACGGCAATCCGTAAGCCGGCTTCTCGCGCCAGCCGCGCGTGTTCTGCTGACAAATCGAGGCGGTCGGGACTGGAGTTGAGTTCAAAGAAACATCGGTTCGCACGAGCGTGCTCAATGACGCGTTCGATGTCGATCTCATAACCAGGGCGCTTGAGGAGAAGGCGTCCCGTCGCATGGCCAAGAATCGTGAAATATCGGTTATCCATGGCGCGCAAGATCCGCGTCGTCTGCTCTTCCTTACCCAGGCGAAATCGGGAGTGAATTGAACAAACGGTGTAATCGAGCTCGCTCAGCACATCGTCCGGATAATCCAGAGAGCCATCTTCAAGAATGTCCACCTCAGCCGACTTCAAAATACGAATTCCCTCCAACCGTTCGTTAAGCTGGTCGATAAAGCGAAGCTGATTTCGCAGGCGATCGATCGATAGGCCTCGCGCAATCTTAAGGCTCTGGGAGTGATCGCTGATTCCTATGTAGTCGAGTCCTCTGGCGCGAGCAGCTTCGGCCATGTCCTCGAGTGTGTCCACGCCGTCGCTGGAGGTTGTATGCGCATGAAGCTCTCCGCGAATATCGCCAACCGTCAACAGCGACGGTAGCGCTGAGCGGGACGCGAGCTCAATTTCATCTCGCCCTTCTCGGAGTTCAGGCGGAACGAATCTCAAACCAAGCCTGCCGTAGACTTCCCCCTCGCTGAGATAGCTTTCCGGGGATTCGAAGAGCGCTCTCAGGCCCGGCCGGTGCATTTCGAGTTCTTCGAGATGAGGGCGCGAGCCGGTTGCGGCGACGAGAGCTGCGCCCCATTTATCTTGTGGTGCTGCAGTAACTCTTAGCAGTCCGGCAGACAATTTGAACAACGCCGTTTGGCTATCGGATTCAAGAAGATCGGCTTTGCCGCCATATGTCTTTAACTTTGCGAGAGCGGCGGGGAAATCGGCCGTCTCAATAAGGAGATGCATCTCGCGAACGACTTCGACGCGACGTCGATAATCGCCCGCGGGCTCCGCGCGCGTCGCTCCGCATCGCTCGGTCACGAAATCCCGCACAAGAGGAACCGTTCGGTCCGCTTCATACAGGAGCATTTCCTGGTGCTCCTCTAATGCCCGCCGAACATGCTGGTCCATTCTCGGGCCCAGGGCACGTCCGATTTCGCCACTTTCAAGGCGGTCTTTCAGTTCTTCCACGGTCGAGATTTTGAGCTTCTTGTAAATGCGGAGAACACGCTTCGGATCGAGCTGCGGAAAACGCAGAACGCCAGCAAGCTCGGGCGGCACCTGGGATTGAAGAGAATCAAACTGCCGCGTCGTTCCGGTTTCGACAATATCCCGGATAACACTGCTTATGGCGCGGCCAATGCCCGAGTATTGCGTAAGATCGCTGTCCTCGCGGACGAGATCCGCCACGGACTCGCTCAAGTCACGCACGGTCCTGGCCGCACGGCGATAGGCCTTTACCTTAAAAGGATTCTCTTTCTGCGCAGCGAGAAGATACGCAAGACCGAACAGCTTGTCCGCGATTTCCGCGTTGCTCAGGGGACGGTTCATACCCGCCAAGCAGCACGGTCACGACCAACGTTGCAGTTCCGTCAACGTTTCCGCTATCTTCATGCGGCTAGAGCGGATCTTGCGGCGTCGATTCGCAGCGCCTCAACGCGATCACGCTGGTCTCGGGCACGCTCGGTCAGCCGCTCGTAGTCGGGCCCCTGAAGACGCGGATCGGCCTTCGATGCCGCGTACAAGGCGCGCCACAAACTCAGCTTGCCCTGGATCCCGAGAGAGACGGCTTCGAGCCGCTCCAGGCGGCGCAGGCTGTCATCCTGCATGGCAAACTTCATTTCCGCAGCCTGCTCCGCAAACCAACCGCTTGCTTTACGGATTCGGCTTTGCGGAATGTCCAGGCGGTCCATGAGGCTGATGACCTCCTGGCGATCGGCTTCGATATCGGCTTTGAGTCCTTCGAGGAAGGGCTTGAGATCCGTGGCTTCCGAAGCCAACTGATCAACAAGCTCAATCGCTGCGACGGCACCCATGAGGTGGTCGTTCAGATAGGTTGCAAGGTGCTCTTTGGACATATATACCTCTTGTATAGATTTCAAACACCCTGTGCAGATCTACATTACATCGCTAGAGTAACGCAATAGCCCGAAGAGGTGAACTTCAAGCTTGGAGCGAAATCCTTCCGTTTCACGGTCTCGCTTCAAACTTGCACGTATTGGACGCATGGGCCAGCGAAAGTTATTCACAAACGACGTAAGTTTCCCGGCAGGAATGGTGTATCAGCCGGAGTTCATCACCGTCGCAGACGAAGCGGCGTTGGTCGCCGAAATCCTCAACCTTCCCCTTCAGGAAGCGAAATACAAAGAATTCACGGCGAAACGGCGGATTATCAGCTATGGCGGAAGCTATGATTTCTCCAGCAACGAATTGCTCCCCGCAAGTCCGATACCAGCGTTTCTGCACCCGCTCCGCAACCATATTTCAGATTGGGTCGCCGTTCCGGCGTCCGATTTTATGCATGCGCTAATCGCGGAGTACCAACCTGGAACCCAACTCGGTTGGCACCGCGACGTCCCCGAATTCGAGATCGTCGTCGGTGTATCCCTTGGGACAGCCTGCCGAATGCGTTTCAGACGCTTCCCCCACGTGAAAGGGGACCGTGAAAGCCTCTCAATGGACCTGGATCCGCGATCCGCCTACGTGCTGCGCGGCCAGGCAAGATGGGCTTTCCAGCACAGCATTCCGCCCACTAAGGCATTGCGGTACTCCATTACATTTCGGACGCGAAGGCGCTCGCAGGAAGTGAAATTGCAGAACCGGTAACATGGCAACACGCGCAATCTGGAAAGGCAGTCTCAAGGTCGGATCACTCGACGTCGGCATCAAACTCTACGGGGCCGTGAAGGATCGCAACGCTCACTTTCACATACTGGAGGATCGGACGGGCTCGCGCGTCAGGCAAAGGATGGTTCGCGAAAGCGGTGAAGAGGTTGCCCACAAAAAGATTCAGAAGGGTTATGAGATCGAGCCAGGGACATTTGTCGTCGTCGAAGAAAAGGATCTTGAACGAATGAAGCCGCCGGAGTCTCGAGACATTGAGACCCTGCGTTTTGTCCCGTCTCAAGAGATCGGCAACGAATGGTATGACCGGCCCTACTATCTCGGGCCGGATGATGACGACGACACGAACTACTTCGCGTTTGTAGAAGCGCTCCAGAAGTCAAACGCCGTCGGAATTGTGCGTTGGGTCATGCGCGGTAAAGCATATGTCGGTGCACTGACCACCCAGGACGATTACCTTCTCCTGATTAAGATGCGCTACTCCCAGGAAGTCCAGCCGTCTCAAGACCTGGCCCCTCCCTCGGGCCCCGCCCTCGACCAAAAGGAACTGCGAATGGCGAAAGAGCTCGTTTCCGCGCTCGAAGGAAAATTCGAGCCTGCGGAGTTCCATGACGACTACCGCGAGCGTGTGCTACATTTCGTCGAAGCGAAAGCAAAGGGTAAACATCCCCGTCTCCCCATTATTAAGGAGCGGACAACCGGCGCATCCTTGGATGACCAACTCACGAAGAGTCTTGCCGCATTAAAACGCGGTCCGGAGAAGAGAGTTGCGTGAAGAAGAAATAAAAACGCGCAAAAGGCAAAAGCCGCAGGACGGGACAGTCGCGGCACAAATTACCGGCCGGCCTTTCTGGTCCGGCACAATCAGTTTCGGTCTGGTCAGCATCCCGGTGAACCTTTTTCCTGCAACACGCAGCAGTCGTGTCGCACTGAGAACTCTTGGCCCCGACGGAGAACCGCTGAAACGGGATTACTACGATCCGGAAACGGGTGGCGACCTCGAAGATTCAGAGACCGTTCGAGGATATCGGACGAACGAAGGCAAAGTGGTCACTGTCACCGAAGAGGAATTGGAACGTCTCGCACCGGAAAAATCCCGAGATATCAATCTTCGCGTCTTCGTCGCCAGCAGCGAGATTTCTCCGATGTACTTCGAGAAGGCCTACATCCTCACACCTGCCGATAAGTCCGGCAAGGCCTATCGGCTGCTGGCGGAAATCATGGAATACTCCCAGCGCGTCGGGATTGCCACCTTTGTGATGCGCGGCAAGGAATATCTGGTGGCGATTCTTGCCAGAGATGGGATTCTTCGCGCTGAAACGATGCGCTTCAAGGATGAAGTCCGCAATCCCTTCGACATCGGCCTCCCAAAACGGAAACGCCCCTCATCCGCAGCTATTGAGAACTTTCACACGGCTATAGAACGGTTAGCCAAGAATACTCTCGACCTGGACGAGATGCGGGACAAGTATGCCGAGCGCATGCTCAAGTTCATTCAGAAGAAGCGGGCACAACAGAAAACTGTCGGAGCCGAACATCCGCGAAAGGGTCCTGCGGAAGTCGTCGATCTGATGCAAGTGCTGAAACGGAATTTGAGTCAGGGACAGGCGAACAGGGAGTGATTCGGGGGAGTGACGATTCCGTCTCCGGCTACCTGGCCGGCGATCATCGGCGCCTCGAACAACTTCTCGACCGCTCAACTCGAGACTCGCCCCGGGTCGATGCAGCGGCACATCTCGAGTTTCGTGCCGGCCTGCTTCGACACATCAGCATGGAAGAAAAAATCCTCCTTCCCGCGGCCCGTGCCGCACTGGGCGGCACGCCACTTCACCTTGCACCAGCCCTTCGACTCGACCACGGAGCGCTCGCCGCTTTGCTCGTTCTGACGCCATCGCTCACCATCATTAACGCCATCCGCACCATCCTCGCCGCGCACAATCCGAAAGAAGAGGGGCCGAGCGGAATCTACGCGCAGTGCGAGAAGCTTCCGGGCTTTAACTCCGGGGAAATCCTTCTTCGATTTCAGGAAGCACCAGCGGTCGCCATGGCCGGCTACGTCGATACGCCCGTCGCCATTGCGTCCGCACGCAGTGCACTCGTTCGGGCCGGATATGACTCTGGTATGCTGGACTGCTATGACTAAACACCCAATTCGCTATGTTACTGTGGCCTTCTGCATGGCCGCCCTCATCGCATGCGCAAAGAGCCCGGCAGGAACAGCTTCGTCCGATACGCCAAAGCTCGAAACCGAAGACCAGAAAACGCTGTACGCGTTGGGCATTCTCGTCGGGCGGAACGTCAAACCATTCGCGTTGACACCCGACGAACTCGCGATCGTCAAAGCCGGTATGACAGATACCGTCACCGACGCCAAACCGCAGGTCGAACTCGACACCTACGGCCCACTGGTCAGGGACTTCGCCACGAAGCGCGCTGCCAGCCACGCCGACGATGCAAAGAAGAAAGGTCAGGAATTTGCAGACAACGTCGCAAAAGAAAAGGACGCATCAAAGACCGAGTCTGGGATCGTCATGCGAACCATCACGCCTGGCACAGGCGGAAGCCCTGCGGCGACAGACATAGTTAAGGTCCACTATGAAGGCAAGCTTATTGACGGCACTGTCTTCGACAGCTCGATCCAGCGAAAAGAACCCGCCGAGTTTCCTCTGAACGGTGTTGTGCCGTGCTGGAGAGAAGCCGTCCAGAAGATGAAGAAAGGCGAGAAGTCTCAGATCGTCTGCCCCTCCTCCCTTGCCTACGGTGATGCCGGTCAGCCACCGGACATTCCGCCCGGAGCAACGCTCAGCTTTGAAGTGGAACTGCTGGATTTCCACAAGCCGTAACTTTTCGGCGGTTGTATAGCGTGCAATGAAACTGGAAGGAAGCCGCGTTACCCTATCGGCGACCGATCTCGCGAAGCACCTCGCATGCCGGCATGCGACAACGTTGGACCTTCGCGCCGCACACGGCGAAATAGAACGCCTTTACCGGAACGATCCCGGATTGGAAGCGCTCATCGAGCGAGGCTTCCGGCATGAAGCCGAGTACCTCGCTCATCTCGGCAGTCGAGGTCTGACGGTCGCCACTAAACAGCCGACGCTCGAAGCAATGAAGTCCGGCGCAGACGTCATCGTTCAGGCAGAACTCCAGAATGGGCATTGGTCCGGCATCGCGGACATTCTTCTTCGCGTTGACACTCCGAGTAATCTCGGAAAATGGTCTTACGAGGTCGTCGACACAAAACTCGCGAGAGAAACACGCGGTGCAACGATCCTGCAACTCTGCCTTTACACCGAACTCATTCGCGAGCTCCAGGGCGAATGGCCTGCTAGGATGCACGTCATCTCGCCAGGCCGAAATTTCCAGCCCGAAACGTTCCGTCCAACCGATTACCTTGCGTACTACCGATACGTGAAGACGCGGCTCGAAAACGTCATCGTGACCGCAGATCCGCCCGACACTTATCCCGAACCTGTCGATCAGTGCGATGTCTGTTCGTGGTGGACCATTTGCAACGAGCGCCGCCGCAAAGACGATCATGTTTCATTTGTTGCCGGCGTCTCAAGCCTGCAAATCGCCGAACTGGACAGATTGAACGTCACAACGCTGGCGGCACTCGGCGAATTGCCTCTGCCTCTCCAACTTCGGCCGAATCGCGGCGCCATTGCGGGATACGTGAAAGCGCGCGAGCAGGCGCGCCTTCAACTCTATCGCCGTACGACGGGCAACCCGCTCCACGAACTGCTCGCAATTGAGCCGCAGCGCGGTCTTGCCCGATTGCCGGAACCCTCGGGCGGCGACATTTTTCTAGACTTCGAAGCAGATCCCTTTGTCGATGACGGCGGACTCGAATACCTGCTCGGCTGCTTCAGTATCGGAAACTACACTGTGCGTTGGTCTTTCGATCGCACGCAGGAACGCGCCTCGTTCGAGGCGTTCATTGACCTCGTCGGTCAACAACGCGAACGCTTTCCAGGCCTGCATGTGTATCACTTCTCGCCCTATGAGCCTGCGGCTCTGAAACGCTTGATGGGACGGTACGCCACACGCGAAGACGAAGTCGATGGGCTGCTCCGCGCCGGCGTATTCGTCGACCTGTACGGCATTCTCAAGCAAACGCTGCGCGCCAGCGTCGAGCGGTACTCGCTAAAGGACCTGGAAATTTTCTTCGGATTCGACCGCAGTACCGATTTACGTGACGCAAGGAAGAGCCTGACAGCGTTGGAGTATGCGCTGGAATTTGGCGAGATCAGCAGTCTTCCACGCGACGTCCTGCAAACCGTCGAGAGCTACAATCGCGAAGATTGCATTTCAGCTCTCCGCCTTCGCGACTGGCTGGAAGGAATCCGCACGGAACTCATCGAAAAGGGCGAAATTATCGCACGCCCTTCGCCGGAGTCGGGTGAAGCCTCTGAAGAAGTGCTTGCTCGGCGCAGGCGCGCCATCGCGTTGACAGGGAGACTCCTTGCAGGCGACCCGGAACCCGCTCGTCAGATGCTGGCGCACATGATCGAGTGGCACCGCCGGGAGGAGAAAGCACCGTGGTGGGAATACTTTCGTCTTCGCCAGCTGAGCGACGATGAATTGCTCGAAGAGCGCGACGGCCTCGCTGGATTGAAGTTTGTAACACGCGTCGGCGGGACAGTGGCCTGCCCGATCGATCGTTATCAATTTCCGCCTCAGGACACTCAGATTCGTGAAGGCGATACTGTTGAAACGTCCGCCGGCAGTTTCGGCAGCGTTGACGCGATCAGCAACACCGCGCGCACGATCGACATCAAGAAGCGCAAGGACACCGCCAACTTGCACCCCTCCTCAATCTTCAGCCACGAAATCTATGCGGGGCGTGAGCAAGCGGAGTCCCTCTACCGGATCGGTTGCTGGGTAGTCGACCACGGCATCGATAACACCGATGCTCAAGGCCGTTATCGTGCTGCACGCGATCTGCTGTTACGGCATCCGCCGCGTGTACTGCTGCCGGCTGCGGGCGCAGACATTGTCCAGGAAGCGCGCCGTCTGGTTCTGCAACTCGATCGCGGCGTCCTCCCTATCCAGGGTCCGCCCGGTTCCGGTAAGACCTACACGGCGGCACGCATGATCTGCACGCTTCTCGCCGCGAGGAAGAAAGTTGGCATCACCGCTGTCAGTCACAAGGT
>Ga0070675_100000274_pt1 | contig 34109 bp, 30 predicted proteins | sample KBSM43metaG_FD_65343 | JGI IMG/M metagenome (GOLD analysis project Ga0070675, IMG submission 65343) | Miscanthus rhizosphere microbial communities from Kellogg Biological Station, Michigan, USA - KBS M4-3 metaG | ecosystem: Host-associated > Plants > Roots > Rhizosphere > Soil ... | reverse complement strand
ATCGACGTGGTGGGCACCGGCGGCGACCGGGCGCACACCGTCAACATCTCCACGATGGCGGCGCTGGTGGTGGCCGGCACCGGGGTGCCCGTGGTCAAGCACGGAAACCGCGCCGCGTCGTCGTCCTGCGGCACCGCCGACGTGCTGGAGCAGCTCGGCATCCCGCTCGACCTCGGCCCGGAGGCGGTGGCCACGACGGTCGTCGAGTGCGGGATCGGGTTCTGCTTCGCGCCGCGGTTCCACCCCGGCCTGCGCCACGCCGGCGTGCCCCGGCGCGAACTGGGCGTGCCGACGTTCTTCAACTTCCTCGGCCCGCTGTGCAACCCGGCCCAGCCCACGGCCGGCGCGATCGGCTGCTCCGACCCGCGGATGGCGCCGGTGATGGCCGAGGTGTTCGCCCGGCGCGGCGACTCGGTCCTGCTGGTGCGTGGCGAGGACGGGCTCGACGAGTTCACCACGATCGCGCCGACGCGGGTCTGGGCGATCAGCGGCGGCACCGTCACCGAGACGGTGATCGACGCGGCCGACCTCGGCCTCCCGCGCGCCGAGCTGGGCGCGCTGCGCGGGGCCGATGCCGCCTTCAACGCCGACGTCGTGCGCCGCCTGCTGGCCGGCGAGACCGGCCCGGTGCGCGACGCCGTGGTGGTGAACGCGGCGGCGGCGCTGGCCGCCCGCACCGGATTCGGCGACGATCTGCCGGCCGCCCTGCGCGCCGGCATGGAACGCGCAACGGCCGCCATCGACTCGGGCGCCGCGGCCAAGACCCTCGACCGTTGGGTCGCCCGCGCCCAGGCCCTGGCGGCCCAGCCCTAGCCAGCCACAGCCCGCCCGGCCCGGCCCCGCCCTCGAGATCTTGGAGTCCGGTGGTCGCCACAGGGGACACCGGACTCCACGCTCTCAGCGGAGCTGCGCATGGCCGGTCGCGAACTTCTGGATGCGCTCGACGATCGGGCGGCTGGCGCGCGTCCACGTGAAATGGTCGACCGGGGCGCCGAGGTCCGCCGCGGTGAAGTGCACGCGCTCGACGGGCGCCGCGGGCACCCTGCCGACCGTGTAGTCCACGACCGCCGCCGGCACCAGCGTGTCGCCCTCGACGCTCACCGCCAGCACCGGTGTGGTCATCCGGGCCAGTGCCGCGTCGTCGGCCGCGCCGTAGCCACCGCGGCGGGCGGTGCGGGCCCAGTCGGTCATCAACCGGCCGGCCTGGCGGCCGCCGAAACCCCAGCCCGGCCAGACCCCGAGCACTGCGGACGCCGCGCCGATCGTCTGCGTCATCCCGAGAATGCCGACGCTGCGCCGCCCCGGATACGCCCGCCAGTACGGGATCCCGACCGCGACCAGCACGACGCCGGCGACGCCGGGATCCGCCGTGGCGGCGTGGATCAGCCCGACCTGGCCGCCGAGGGAGTGCCCGACGAGCAGCAGCGGCCGCCCGGCCCGCCGGCTTTCCAGTGCCTCGCGGACCGCGCCGACGTCGTCGACGAGATCGGCGTAGCCGTAGCGGGTGGCGCGGGCCGGCTTCGGCGTGCTGGCGCCGTTGCCGCGCAGGTCGACGGCGGTGACGGCGAAGCCGGCGGCGCCGAGTTCGACGGCGAACGGCTTGTAGTAGCGGGCCGGCACGCCCATCGCGGGCAGGATCACCGCCGGCGGGCCGGTACCGGCGTCCGGATAGTGGTGCAGCGCGAGGGTGTCGCCGGACGGGCGGGCCAGCATCTCGACTGTCGGTTCCACCTCGGCAGCGTAGGTTACCCCTGGGTAGGGACACCACAGTCAGATAGCTTGGCGCTCATGAACGGATTCACACGATGAAGCCCACCGATATCGCCCAGCCCCGGCACCCCGGACGGCCGGCGATCAGCCCCGACGGGTCGCAGATCGTCGTCGCCCTCACCCGCGTCGACCTCGACGAGGACGACTACGCCAGCGACCTGTGGATCGCGCCGTCGGACGGCTCGGCGCCGCCGCGCAAGCTGACCCACGGGTGGCGCGACGGCGCACCCGCGTTCTCCCCGGACGGCCGGTGGCTGGCCTTCGTCCGCGCCGTGCGCGGCGACGACGGCAAGGTCGGCAAGCCGCAGGTGTACGTCATGCCGACGGCCGGCGGCGAGCCCCGCAGGCTCACCGACGAGAAGCTCGGCGCGAGCGGTCCCGTCTGGAGCCCGGACTCGACCCGGCTGGCCTACACCGCCCGCGTCCCGGAGGAGGGCCGCTACGGCACGAAGGACGGCGTCGACGCCGGGCAGGAGCCGCCGCGCCGGATCGCCAAGCTGTTCTACCGGGTCGACGACGTCGGCTTCCTGCTCGACCGGCCCCGGCACGTCTTCGTCGTCGGGGTGAACGAAGACGAGGGTGGCGAGCCGACCAGGATCACCGACGGCCCGTACGACCACACCGATGTCGACTGGTCGCCGGCCGGCGGCCTGCTGACCTTCTCGGCGTCCCGGCACGAGACCTGGAACGACGATCTCGTCGCGGACATCTGGGTGTGTGCCGAGGACGGCTCCGGCATCCGTGCGCTGACCGACGGCACCCTGTCGGCCGGCCAGCCGAGGTTCAGCCCGGACGGCTCGACCGTGTGCTTCACCGCGGTCGTCGCCGACGGGCCGGTGATCAGCAACAACTACCTGTGGTCGGCCCCGTCGGACGGCAGCGCGCCGGCCCGCCGGATCACCGACGAGGAGCCCTACTCGCTGGCCTATCCCAGCGGCGTCCTCGAGCCCGTCGAGGACGGTGTGCTGTTCGGCAACGAGGTGCGCGGCGGCGTCGAGTTGCTGCTCGTCCCGTACGACGGCGGCGAGCCGTCGGTGGTGGCGCACGGCACGGAGCGCCAGGTGGTCGCGGCGGCGCGGCGCGGTGGCACGCTGGCGATGACCATCACCGACGCGACCTCGTGGGGCGAGGTGTACGCGGGGGAGCGGCGGCTGTCGTCATGGAACACCGCGATCTCGCCGCTGCCGATGGAGGAGGTCACCGGCGCGACGGCGGACGGCTATCCGGTGCACGGCTGGGTGGTCCGCCCGCCGTCCGGAAACGGTGCCGGCCCGCACCCGGTGCTGCTGATGATCCACGGCGGCCCGTTCACCCAGTACGGCTGGCGGGCCTTCGACGAGGCCCAGGTCTACGCGGCGGCCGGGTACGCCGTGGTGATGGGCAACCCGCGCGGCTCGTCCGGGTACGGGCAGGCGCACGGCCGCGCCGTGATCGGCGACGTCGGCGATGTGTGCGGCGCCGACCTGATGGCGCTGCTCGACCAGGCGCTGAAGGCCGACGACCTGGACGGCTCCCGCGTCGGGGTGCTCGGCGGCTCGCACGGCGGGTTCATGACCACCTGGCTCGCGGCGCAGCACGCCGACCGGTTCAAGGCGGCCGTCTCCGAGCGGGCCGTCAACGCGACGGACAGCTTCATCGGCTCGTCGGACATCGGTTGGTTCTTCCCGGGCGCCCTGTGGGGGCCGGAGCCGGAGAAGAGCCCGCTCACGCACGTCGACAAGATCACCGCACCAATGCTGATCATCCACTCGGAGCAGGACTGGCGGTGTCCGCTGGAGCAGGCGCAGCGGCTGTTCGTGGCGCTGCGTTTGCGCGGCGCGCAGGCGGAGATGCTGCTGTTCCCCGGTGAGGGCCACGAGATGTCCCGCTCGGGCCTGCCCTCGCACCGGGTGGCCAGATTCGAGGCGATCCTCGACTGGTTCGGCCGCTGGCTCTAGAGGAGTACCGGCTTCCCCGACGGCTCAGTCGGCGTCGGGGAAGCCGATCGAGAACGCCTCGTCGAGGTCGTGCTTCGAGTACGCGCGGAACGCGATGTGCGTGTCGGTGCTGACCACACCCGGCGTCTTCGAGATGCTGCCGGCGATCACCTCGGCGATCGCGTCGAACTGGGCCACCCGCACGATTGCGATCAGATCGATGCTGCCGGCCACCGAGTAGACCTCGCTCACCCCGTCGAGGTTGGCGAGGCTCTCCGCCACCTCGGGGATCGCGTCGGTGGCGCAGTTGATCAGGACTATGGCGGTGATCACCGAAGCACTCCTCTTGTTCGCAATCTTGGACGTTTGTCGGTGCCAGGGCACCGACAAACGTCCAAGATCGCGGCGCCGGCGGGTGTCGGAATCATGCTACGGGCACCGTGAGACCGTCATGGGCCCGGATCGCGTCGCGGAGCAGCTCGCCGGCCGCGACCCGGCCGCCCGGCCACACCACCGCTTCGGTCACCGGACCGGCCACGACCGCCCCGGCGCCGATCACCGCCCGCTCCACCGGCGCGCTGACGATCGCTGTGGGGTCGATCAGGTTCCCACCGCCGGCCGCGTGCAGGTTCGCGGCCAGGTACGTCGCCGGTGTGCCGGTGTCCAGGTAGTCGCCCCGGTACTCGACGACCTCCAGCAGGCCGGCTCGCTCCGCCGGCCGCCACGCCGTGCGGACCAGTTCGCCGCGCTCGACCGGCAGGTCGCGCACGACCGTCCAGGGCAGCAGTGAGAACCCGGCGAACCGGTGCGCGCCGAACTCCCGGCCGCCGGTAGAACCGGGCACGCCGAGGATGCGCACGGTCTCGCCGTCCCAGCCGGCCAGCAGGTGCGCTATGTCCGGGCCGGGCGCGCGCGCCGGGTCGGCGAGGTAGGCGTCGGCGTTGCCGACCAGCACGCCCCGGCCGTCGATCCAGTCGCGCAGCCGGGCCAGGCCGCCGGACGTCCCCCAGGGGTCGCCCGGCTCGACTGCGACGTGCGCCCGCCCGCCGACGTGGGCGACCACCTGTTCGCCGAGGTAGCAGGCATTGACAGCGCAGTCGAGCCCGAGGGCCGCCACCCGGGCCATCGCCCGATCGAGCAGCGGCACGTTGCCCACCGGGCACAGCGCCTTCGGGATCTGCGCCGTGAGCGGACGCAGCCGCTGCCCCTCACCCGCGGCCAGCACCACCGCACAGACGTCACTCATGTTCGGGTCTCCGGGTACGCCGCATAAGGCCCCATGCCGTAGTGGCCGAGCAGCTTGGCGGTGGGGACGGTGAGCGGCGGCAGGGCGTCGACCGGGTGGAAGACGGCCTCGTAGACCTCCGCACCGTCGACGTCGACGGCCGTGTCCGGCTCGACCGTCGCGACGAAGACGCAGTCGATCCAGCCCTCCGAGTGCACCACGGCGTTCGGCACCGCCGCCTCGACGTCGTCGGTGGTCAGCCGGATGCCGGTCTCCTCGCCCAGTTCCCGCACGGCCGTCTGCTCCGGGCGCTCGCCGCGGTCCATCAGGCCGGCCGGCAGCGACCAGCCGTTGCCGGGCGGCTGGCGCAGCAGGAGAAGCTTGCCGTCGGTGGTGCGCACGAGCATCACCGCCCCGACCGTGAAGCGCCGCTTGAGCAGCCGCACCAACCGGCGCCGCCACCGGCCGGGCAGCCGGTAGAAGGCGCCGTAGAACGCCTTGCGCGCGGCGTGCACCGGGCCGGACGCGGTCCGCCGCGCCGGGGAGTCTGCTGGCATCCGAGAACCGTAGTGGATTACTGCGGTGAATGGTCGACGGCCTGGATCAAGCGGTCCACCACGGTGTTCGCGGACACCTTGTGATCGGCGACGGCCACCAGCAGCGTCTCCAGGTCGGGGAAGCCGAGCTGGGTGGCCAGCCGCACCAGCGGCAGGTCGCTGGCCAGCCCGCGCCCGTGCTGGCGCAGGGCCAGGCCGACCGCCACCCGGCCCAGCCTCACCTTGTTGGCGATGGTCACCGGCTCGCTGCGCTTCTCGAACCAGCGGCTGATGTGCAGGCGGGCGTGTGGCGTCTTGACGAAGTTCAGCCACTCCTCGGACGGCCCGCCGGGCTGCGTCGACTCGTCACCGGTTTCCCCGCGCGTGATGATCTCGACGGAGTCGCCGTCGGCCAGCGGCGACGACAGCGGCACCAGCCGGCCGTTGATCCGCGAACCGATGCATCGGTGCCCGGTGTCGGCGCTGAGCGTGTACGCCAGGTCGACGGGCGTCGCGTCGGCCGGGAGCAGCACCGGCCGCCCGCTGGAGGTGAACACGATGATCTGCGACTCGGACAGGTCGCACCGCAGCGACGCGAGGAACTGCCCGGGCTCGGCGGCGGCGCTCTCCCAGTCGAGCAGGCGTTGCAGCCATTCGAGCTGCTCCGCGCGGGCCGCCGGGCCGAAGCCGGTGCCGGACCCGGTGCCGGGTTGCGGATACCGGAAGTTGACGGCGACGCCGTACTCGGCGCTGCGGTGCATGTCGGCGGTGCGGATCAGCACCTCCACCGAGCGACCGTCCGGGCCGATGACCGTGGTGTGCAGGGAGCGGTAGAGGTTGTTCTTCGGGGATGCGATGAAGTCCTTGAACCGGCCGGGGACCGGCCGCCACTTGCCGTGGATCGCGCCGAGGGCCGCGTAGCAGTCCATGTCGGCGCCGTCGACGAGTACCACGAGCCGGGGCAGGTCGTGTGGCTCGGAGTAGCGCCCGGCGACCGTGTCCTTCCAGATCGAGTACAGGTGCCGCGGCCGCGAGGTGACCTTGCAGTCGACCCGTCCGACCCGCAGCTCGTGGCTGAACGCGGCGATCGCCCGATCCAGGTATTCGGCCCAGCCCCGGCGCTGCTGGAGGTACTCGGCGATCAGGGCGTGCCCGCTCGGGCTCAGCGCCTTGAGCACGCAGTCTTCGAGTTCGCGCTTGAGGATCTGGATACCGAGCCGGTCGCACAGCGGCACGAGCACGTCGCGGGTGGCCTTCGCGATACGCTCCTGGCTCTGCCGCGACCGGGCGTCCAGCGTGCGCATGTTGTGCAGCCGGTCGGCCAGCTTGATCACGAGCACCCGCACGTCGCGGCCGGCGGCGATGATCAGCTTGCGCAGCGTCTCGGCCTCGGCCGCCTCGCCGAAGAACAGCTTGTCGAACTTGGTGAGCCCGTCGACGATCAGCGCCACCTCGGCGCCGAAGTCGCTCTCGAGGGCGGCCAGCGAGTAGCTCGTGTCCTCGACCGTGTCGTGCAGCATCGCGGCGACCAGCGTCACCGTGTCCATGCCCAGCTCGGAGAGGATGTCCGCCACGGCCACCGGGTGCGTGATGAACGCGTCGCCGCTCTTGCGCAGTTGGCCGCGGTGCATCCGTTCGGCGGTTTCGTAGGCCCGCCGCACGACGCCGGTGTCCGCGTCGGGATGGATGCTCTTGTGCGTGCGCAGCAGCACGGCCACCGGGTCGTTCGTGCTCGGCCAGGGCAGCAGGGCGCGCAGCCGCCGGGTGAGGGTGACCGCGGTGCCGTTCTCCGCGGGCGGCGCTGCCGGCCCCGGGCCGCCGGCGGCTCCGGGCGCGTCGGTAGCCGCGACCGCGCCGGTGGTTGCGCCTGTGCCGGTGGTTGCGCCCGCGCCGGTGGTTGCGGCCGCGCCGGCGCCGCCGGGCGCAGGGCCGCCGGCCGGCGCCAAGCCGTCCGTCACCGCACCGCCGACCCCCGACGCCGAACCGCCGCCCGACGCCACACCGCTCGCCGCCGCACTCTCCGCGGGAGCATCCCCCGACCTGGGCCCGCCCGGCGCTACCGGTGTCGCCCCTGCCTGGGCCGGCCCTACTTGGGCCGGGCCTGCCTGAGCCGGGCCTACCTGGGCGGGGGAGGCCTCCTCCTCGGCTTGTCCCGGTACGGCGATCGCCACGTCCGTCGCCCGTGCGGCCTGGTCAGCGCGCCCGTTCGGGCTCTCCGAGGTGTCGAGGCGCCAGCCGTTGCGGGCGGTTCCCGGGTCCACCGGTGGCACCTCCTCACGCGCCGGCACTGCCGGCCTTCGGAAACGGGCAACAATTCCTTCCAGAGTAGTAACCGACGGCGGGCCCGATCGGTCATTTGCGTATGTGCGAACGTCGGATGCCCTAACCGGTGCTAACCGGGCATCCACCTGCAAAGCGCGTGGCTTGGGCTCAACCGGCCCGTTACCGTCTGTACATCCGGCCCCCATCCTCGAGATCGACACGCCCCGAGCTGACCGCCGCCTCGGCCCGCACGAGCAGCGCCCGCCACCGCCCGGCCCCCCGCGCGGGCGACGTCCAGCCGGCCGACCCGCCGGACTCGACCCGCACCAACCGGGTCTCCGGACGCTCCACCCAGGCCAGGATCCGTTCCGCCTCCTCGGGCGTCGCGGCCGGCACCGGACCGGGGCCGGGCAGCACGGTCTCGGCCGTCGCGAGCAGCGTGTCGATCGTGCGGCGCGGGTGCTCGCCGGGCGGCGAGACGCCGGCGGCGACCAACCGGCCCCGGCGCACCACGGCGAGCTCCCAGCCACCCGTCGCGCCCGGACGCGCGGCCACCACCTCGACCAGCGCGGTGAACCCGGCCAGCCGCTGCATCTTGACGGCCACCCGCAGGAACGCGGTGAGCCGCGAGCGCACCGCCGCCGCGTCTTCGTACCGCTGCCCGTCGGCGAGGAACTCGATGCGCCCGAGCAGGCTCTCCACCACCTCCGCCGGGTCGGCACTCGTCGCCGCGCGGAACGGCTCGGCAGCCCGGCGCGCGTACTCGTCGGGGGAAATCAAATGCTCGCAGGGCGCCGGGCATCTACCCAGCTCAGCGAGCGCGCAGGCCGGCATCGTCTTGCGGACCGACAGCTTGTGGGTGCACTGGCGCAGCGGCAGGGCGTCGTAGACGCCCGCCGCCGCCAGCTCCGCCGCCCGCCGCGATCCGAACGGACCCAGGTAGGCGGCGCCGTCGTCGACGACCTGGCGCACCAGCGACAGGCGCGGGTAAGCCTCGGCCGTGAGCTTGAGCCAGAGCACCCGCTCGGGGAACTTCGAGCGCCGGTTGTAGGGCGGCTTGTGCGCCGCGATCAGGCGCAGCTCGCGCACCTCGGCCTCCAGCGAGTGCGCGCACTCGATCGCCTCGACCCGCTCGGCGGCGGCCAGCATCTCGCTGATCCGGGCGCGCTTCTCGGCCGCGGTGAAATAGCTGCGCACGCGGGTGGCGATCGAGGAGCTGGTGCCGACGTAGAGCGCGCGGTCGCGGCGGCCCCGGAAGACGTACACACCGGGCGCGTCGGGCAGGTTCTGGGCGAGGTGGCGCTTGCGCCGCTGTTCCGGGCTGATGGCCTTGATGAACTCCAGCGCGTCACCGAGCGTGTGCACCTTGTGCCCGCTGAGCCGGGCGATCAGGGCGTGCAGCACGTCGACGGTGGCGCGCGCGTCGGCAAGCGCCCGGTGGCACGGCTGGTTGGGCACCCGGAAGTGCCGGGCGAGCGAGGCGAGCCGGTGGTTGGGCACCTCCTCGGCGATCAGGGTGCGCCGGGCGAGCTGGGCGGTGTCGAGGACCAGCGGCTTCGGCCACGGGTACCCGAGCTCCACGCAGGCGGCCTTGAGGAAGCCGGTGTCGTACGGGGCGTTGTGCGCGACCCACACCGCACCCTCCGCAAACTGGAGAAAACCGGGCAGCACCTCCTCGATCTTCGGGGCGGGCAGCAGCATGGCCTCGGTGATTCCGGTGAGCACGGTGATGAACGGCGGCAGCCGCTCCGAAGGGTGCACCAGCGTCGCGAACTCGCCCAGCACCTCCCCGCTGCGCACCTTCACCGCGCCGATCTCCGTGATGCCGCCACCGCTGGGCGCCCCGCCGGTGGTCTCCAGGTCGACCACCATGAACGTGGTGCCGAAAAGGGACGCCGCGCGCGGATCGTCGAAAAGCGCGTCCAGGGTGAGCTGCACGTCGGCACGGTATGCGAGGGGTACGACAGTTCTATGTGTGCCTGCGAAGGTTTTGATCGGGACGGCTGGGCGGTCGCGGTGCGACACTGGGGAGTATGTCGTCGCCGGGTGACCCAGCCGGCCCTGCTGAGCAGGGCCCGGTGGAGGCTGCCCAGGACGAGACGGAACCCGTCCTTCCCGACGCGATTCGCCAGCGCGTCGTCACGCTGGCCGCGTCCGCGCTGACCAGCATGCCCGTCGACGAGCTGCCGGTGCCGCTGCGCCGCGTCGCCCGGTTCGCGCCGAACCGCCGGGCCCGCCTCGGCGGTCCGATCATCGCCGCGCAGCTGGCCAGCGACGCGCTGCTGCGCCAGCGCGTCGCCACCCAGGTGATCGCGGCCGCCGGCGAGCTCGGCGAAGCGGTCGCCGAGGGGACGCCGCCCGGCGCCGCCGACCCCACCGAGGTCGCCGCGCTGGCCTACCTCAGCCGGCCGGCCGCGTGGCGCGACCTGATCGCCACCGCGACCGACGCCGTGCGCACCGAGACCGAGCACGCCCTGCAGGGCGCCCGCGTCCGCGAGCTGGAGCAGCGGGTCGCGCGGGCCGAGCACGACCGCACCGTCGCCCGCACCGAGGCCGAGAAGCTGCGCGACGAGCTCAGCCGGCTCCGGGAGGAGACCGGCGGCCTGCGCGACGACGTGCGGCGCCTGACCCGCGCCGTGCGCGAGCTGGAGGGGCGCGAGCGCAAGGCCGCCGACCTGCTGGCCACCGAGAAGGGACGGGCGGCGCGCGCCGCCGCCGACCACGACGCCGAGCTGCGGCGGCTCAAGGCCCGGCTCGCCGAGGCCGAGTCGCAGGCCGGGGCGGCCCGGGTGAGCGCCAAGGAGGCCCGCGCCGTCGACGACGCCCGGCTCTGGCTGCTGCTCGAGACGATCGGGCAGGCCGCCGTCGGGTTGCGCCGCGAGCTGGCTCTTGAGCCCACCGACCGGCTGCCGGCCGATTTCGTGGCCGACGCCGCCGCCGACCGTCCGGAGGGCGTGATGCCGGCCCGGGCCCGCGCGCTGGACGCCGACGACCCGGTGCGGCTGGACCATCTGCTCGGGATGCCGAAGGCGCACATGCTCGTCGACGGCTACAACGTCACCAAGACGGGGTACGGCGAGCTGTCCCTGGAGCAGCAGCGCAGCCGGCTGATCACCGGGCTGGGCGGCATCGCCGCGCAGACTGGCGCCGAGGTCACCGTCGTCTTCGACGGGGCCGAGCGGATCGTCGGCCTGCCACCGGCGCCGCGCGGCGTGCGGGTGCTCTTCTCGAAGAAGGGCGAGACCGCCGACGACCTGATCAGGCGCCTCGTGCGGGCGGAGCCGGCGGGCCGGCCGGTGGTGGTCATCTCCTCCGACCGTGAGGTGGCCGACGGTGTGCGCCGGCACGGCGCCTACCCGCTGGGCTCACCCTCGCTCCTCCGCAGGCTGGGCCGCACATAGCTTTCAGTTCCGCAATCTTGGCCCCGCGATCTTGCCCGATAGGGCACGTAGGTGGCGTCCCGCTCAAGATCTTGGACGCTGGTTGCCCCTCCAGGGACACCCAGCGTCCAAGATCCGCGAACCAGGCGGTTCACGGCGCCCGGCTGGCGAAACTCAGTTTTGTCGTACCCCTCCCGTAGGTTCGTGGCAGATGGCGATTCGCGGAGGAGGAGCGATGCTCGTCGACTGCACGAAGTGCCCCCGGCGGGGCTCCGGTTGCGACGGCTGCCTGGTGGCGGCCCTGTACGAGCCGCCGCCCGAGGTCGAACTGCTCGACCGCGATGAGCTGTGGGCGATCGAGACGCTGGCCCGCGCCGGCTTCGAAGTGACGCTGCTGGAAGGCCCGGATGCACCGGTGGCGGAGCAGGGGCCGCCGCCGTTGCGCCTGGTCCGGCCGCGGGGTGGCGCCGCGGCCTGAGCCGGCCGCGCCGCGGCCTGAGCCGGCCGCGCCGGCGCCGCGGCTCGGGCCCGGCCGCGCCGGAGCGGGGTCGCACGATCGAACCCATAGGATGGCCGCGATGTCTCATCGGCTCCTGGCCTCGGTCGCCCTGGCGGCGCTGCTGGTCGCGCTCGCGGTCCTGCTCGTGCTCCGGGTTCCGTGGTCAACGGCGCCGGCGCCGCGGGCCGATCAGCTCGCCGCGCTCGGCGACCTGCCGGCCGACGCGGTCGCGAAGGGTCGGGCGTTCCACTCGGCGCTGCGGCCGGGCACCTACGGCGCTCTTGTCGTGGCGCTGGTGGTGGCGCTGGTGCTGGGGCTTACCCCGCTGGGCGCGCGCCTTGTCGAGCTGGTGGGCCGGCCGTTCGGCGGGCACTGGCTGGCACAGGCGCTGCTCGGGGGCCTGGCGGTCGTGCTCGTCGGCCAACTGGTGACGCTGCCGTTCGCGGCGTGGCGGCAGAGCGTGCTGCGCCAGTACGGGCTGTCCACCCAGACCTGGGGCGCCTGGGTCGTCGACCTGCTCAAGGGATTCGCCGTCGGCGCCGTCATCGGCGGGGTGGCCCTGGTCGGCTTCTTCGCCGTCACCAAGCTGTTCCCGCGCTGGTGGTGGGCGGTCGGCGCGGCCGGTGCGGCGGTGCTGATGCTGCTGCTGACGTTCGTGTTCCCGGTGCTCGTCGAGCCGGTGTTCAACAAGTTCACCCCGATGGAGCAGGGGGAGCTGCGCACCGACCTGATGGCGCTCGCCGCCCGCGACGGCGTCCCGGTCAAGGACGTCCTGGTCGCCGACGCGTCCCGGCGTACCCGGGCGGTCAACGCCTACGTGTCCGGGTACGGGGCCACCCGGCGCATCGTCGTCTACGACACGCTGCTCACCGAGGCGTCCGAGGCAGAGGTGCGCAGCGTGGTCGCGCACGAGCTGAGCCACGCCAAGTCCGACGACGTGCTCACCGGTGCCCTGGTCAGCGCACTCGCCGCGGCCGCCGCGGTGTGCGCGGTCTTCCTGCTCGGGGCGTGGACGGGGCTGCTGCGCCGGGCCGGCGTCGAGTCGATAGCCGAGCCGAAGGCGATCGCGCTGCTGGTGGCCGTGGCGACCCTCGCCGGGCTGGTGTTCGGCCCGGCCCAGGCGTTCCTGTCCCGGAAGGTCGAGGCCCGCGCCGACGCACACGCCTTGGCGCTGACGGCAGATCCGGCCACGTACGAGTCGATGATGACGAGGCTGGCGACCGTCAACCTCGCCGATCCCGACCCCAATCCGGTCGAGCAGGCGCTCACGGCGTCGCACCCGTCCGCGGTGCAGCGCATCGCGATGGCGCGGGCCTGGGCCCGGGCACACTGAGCGCCGATGCCACGCACCCTCCTGGTCACCAACGACTTCCCGCCGCGCCCGGGCGGCATCCAGCTGTTCGTGCACAAGCTCGCCGTCCGGCAGCCGGCCGACTCGCTGGTGGTGTACGCGTCCACCTGGCGCGGGGCCGCGCAGTTCGACGCCGAGCAGCCGTTCGAGGTCGTGCGCGAGTCCACCGGCGTGCTGCTGCCGACGCCCCGGATCGCCCGGCGCGCCGCGGAACTGGCCCGCGCGCACGACTGCGACACCGTCTGGTTCGGCGCGGCCGCACCGCTCGGCCTGCTCGCCGACGGGCTGCGCCGCCGCGCCGGCGTCGAGCGCGCAATCGCCCAGACGCACGGCCACGAGGTCGGCTGGGCGGCGCTGCCCGGGGCGCGGGCGATGCTCAAGCGCATCGGCAAAGGGGTCGACGTGGCGACCTACCTGAGCGAGTACCAGCGGGTCCGGCTTGCGCCGGTGCTGCCGAACCTGGAACGGCTCACGCCCGGGGTCGACACCGAGACGTTCCACCCGTGCGTCGACGGGCAGGAGGTGCGCAAGCGGTACGGCCTGTCCGACCGTCCGGTGGTGGTGTGCGTATCGCGCCTGGTGCCGCGCAAGGGCCAGGATGCACTGATCCGCGCCTTGCCGGCGATCCGGCGGAGGGTGCCGGGCGCGGCCCTGCTGATCGTCAGCGGCGGCCCGGACCGCAAGCGCCTGCACCGGCTGGCCGCCTCGGCGGGCGTCGCGGAGCACGTGGTGTTCACGGGTTCGGTGCCGTGGGGCGACCTGCCGGCCCACTACGCCGCCGGCGATGTCTACGCGATGCCGTGCCGAACCCGGCGCCGCGGCCTCGACGTCGAGGGCCTCGGCATCGTCTACCTGGAGGCGTCCGCGACCGGGCTGCCGGTGCTCGCCGGCGACTCGGGCGGCGCCCCGGACGCCGTCCAGGAGGGCGAGACCGGCTACGTGGTCGACGGCCGCGACGTCGCCGCGATCGCCGACCGGCTCACGAGGCTGCTCCAGGACCGCGACCTGGCCGCCCGGATGGGCGCCGCCGGCCGCGCCTGGGTAGAGGAGAACTGGCGCTGGGAAACCCAGGCCGAGCGCCTCGGCAACCTACTGCGCTAGCCGCGATCTTGGAAATCTGGGGCTCGAAAATGAGCCCCGGATTTCCAAGATCGCGAAAGGCTAGAACTTGGGCGCGTCGGGGGCCTCCAGCAGGCCCAAACGAAGGGCCGTCATCAGGGCTTGGGCGCGGTTGGCGGCGCCGAGCTTCTCGTACAGCTTAGAGATGTGCGTCTTCGCCGTGGACTCGGAGACGAACAGCTGCTTGGCGATGCCGGCCACGCTCATGCCGTCGGCGAGCAGGCGGAGCACCTGCCCCTCGCGCGGGGACAGCTGCGGGCCCTGCGGGGCGAGCCGCCGCTTCATCGCCTCCGCGAGGTCGGCCGCGGTGAACGCCGAGGGCGCCGACGCCGCGTGCCGGGCCGCCGCCACCACCTCGTCGGCCGGCGCGGTCTTCGGGACGAACGCGCTCGCGCCCGCCTCCAGCGCGCCGAACAACTGGTCGTCGCCCGCGTACATGGTCAGCACGACGATGCCGATCGTCGCGCTGTTCTTGCGCAGCGCGCGGGTGGCCTCGAGGCCGCTGCCGTCGGGCAGGCGCAGGTCCATGATGACGACCTCGGGCTGCAACGCCCCGGCCAGGCGGATCGCTTCGGCTGCCGTGGAGGCCTCCCCGACGACCTCGAACTGCCTGTCACGTTCGAACGCGTGCCGTAGGCCGCGACGGATCAGGTCGTGGTCGTCGACGAGCAACACCTTCGTGCGTGTCGTCGGTGGTGCTGCGTTAGTGGTCATGCGCGGTGATCTCTCCCTTTCGTGCCCTCACACGCTACCGCGTCGGTTGGCCGTACCGAGCACGACGGCCACCGTCGTACCCGTCGGATTTCGCGGCTTGATCTCCAGGCGCCCGCGGATACGGTCCGCTCGTTCCTTCATGATCGCAAGACCGTACCGCCCATCCGGGCGTGAATCTCCAATACCGGATCCGTCGTCGGATACCTCGATGTTCGCGTACGGCGGGTCGACGACGCACGTGACCCACAGATTCTCCGCGCCCGCGTGCTTGCGGGCGTTGGTGATGGCCTCCTGCGCGATCCGCAGCAGTTCGGCCTCGACGGCGGCCGGCAACCGGGCCGTCGACTCGTTCAACGAGAAGTGCACCCGCAGCCCACCGGTCGTGCCGATGGTGCGGGCGTAGTCGGCGATCGCGGCCGTGAGGCCGCCGTAGCGGTCCACCTCGCTGCGCAGTTCGAACAGCGACAGCCGCAGTTCGGTGATCACCCGGGTGACCTCGGCGCGCAGCACCCGCAGTTCCTCGGCGGCGGCCTCCGCGTCGGACGTGTCGGGCAGGGCGGCGAGCGTGTTGTCGATGCCGTAGCCGACCATGACGAGTTCCTGCGCGACGCCGTCGTGGATCTCCCGGGCCAGCCGCTGCCGCTCCTCGGTGGTGGCGAGCGTGCGCACCTCGTCGAACAGCAGCGCCGCCTCCAGCCGGATCGCGGCCGGGCCGACGACGTCGACCACCCGCTTGATGACGTCCTGCTGGTAGACGCCCGCGCTGTCGGCCTCCATCGCGACCAGCCCGATGGTGCGCACCCCGGCCACCAGCGGCACCACGAGCGCCGACACCTCGACGCCGGCCGGCACCGTCGAGCGGCTCTGCGACCGGGTCGACGTCTGCGGCTGCTGGCTGGCCCACGCGTCGGCGATGGCCGAGTCGGCGTCCAGGGCGGTCTCCCAGTCGACCCGCTCGGAGCCGTGCTGGGCGAGCACCACCAACCGGCCGCCGCCGCTGGCCGACAGCACCGCGGCCCGCTGCACCGGGACGACCGCGCGCACCTCGTCGAGCAGGTGCTCGGCGAGCCCGCCCGGGTCGAGCGTGGCACCGGGCAGCTGCCGGGCGACGCTGCGCAGCTGGGTGAGCAGCCGGGCGGCCTCCGCGTACGGCTGCGGTGCCGCGCGCCGGGACTGCATACGCCGGCGCATGGAGCCGATCACCCCGCCGGCGAGCGCGCCGACCACGATCCACTGGGCGCAGGCGAGCAGGTAGCCGGCCTCGCCGACGAGCCCGTCGGTCAGACCGGCGCCGGTGAGCACGCCGGCGGCGCAGGCCACCAGCGCGAACGCCTCGATCCGGTGGCCGTACAGCACGGCGACCACGATCGGCACGGAGACGTAAGGCAGCACCGCGCCGGCCATCGCCGGTTCCGACTCGGCCGCGACCGCCGCGGCGGCCAACCCGCACAGCACCACCTCGGCGAGCCGGGCGAGCGGCCCGATCACCGGGTGGGCGGCGCCGAGCAGCGACGGGACGGCGGCCAGCGTCAGCAGGCCGAGCCAGCCCAGCACGCGCGCGTCGCCGGTCGCCCACAGCGACAGCCCGAGGGCCAGTGCCAGCAGGGTCACCCGGCTCACGATCGGGGCGGGGTGGATGCGCGGCCACGGCGGGGGAGTGCGCTGCCTGGCCTCCGGCGGGACGGCGCGCCACGAACCGCTCTCGGTGTGGATGGTCTCCCATCCGGCCGATCCGGTCACGGTGTCCCCTCGTTCCGCGAGGGGACACCGTCGACGTGATCGCCTCGCGGCGCGAGGCGATCACGTCCGGAGCTGATGCTTCGCTCGCTACGCTCGCTCAAAGCAGGCTCAGCGGCCGTAGATCGCAGCGATTTCGTCCGCATACTCCTTCAGAACCACGTTTCGTTTGATCTTCATGGACGGCGTCACCTCGCCCCGGGCCTCGGTGAACTCGCGCGGAAGTATCCGGAACTCCCGGATCGCCTCGGCCTTGGACACGGCGAGGTTAGCGTCGTCGACGGCCTTGCGCACCTCTGCGCGCAAGGCGGCGTCACTCCGTAGAGTTTCGACGCTCGCCGATGCCGGTTTGCCGGACGACGCGAGCCAAGCGGTGAACGCGTCCTGGTCGATCGTTATCAGCGCGGCGATGAACGGCTGACGGTCGCCGACGACCACACTCTGGCTGATCAACGGGTGCGCCTGCAGCCGGTCCTCGAGGACGGCCGGGGCGACGTTCTTGCCGCCCGCCGTCACGATCAGCTCCTTCTTGCGTCCGGTGATCTTGAGGTAGCCGTCGGCGTCGAGTTCGCCGATGTCGCCGGTGAGGAACCAACCGTCCTTGATCGCCTCCGCCGTCGCCTCGTCGTTGTTCCAGTAGCGCTGGAACACGTTGTCGCCGCGGACGAGGATCTCCCCGTCGTCGGCGATCCGCACGGTGACGCCCGGCAGTGGCTGGCCGACGGTGCCGATGCGCAGGTTGTTCTGCAGGTTGATCGCGACGCCCGGTGATGTCTCGGTGAGGCCGTAGCCCTCGAACAGGGTCACGCCGGCGCCGCGGAAGAAGTGGCCCAGCCGGTCGCCGAGCGGCGCGCCGCCGGAGATGCTCATCTCGCACCGGCCGCCGAGTGCCTCGCGGATCTTGCTGTAGACGAGCCGGTCGAACAGCTTGTGCTGGGCCCTTAGCAGCAGGCCGGCGCCGCCCGGCTTGTCCAGCGCCTGGCTGTAGGCGATCGCGACCCGCTCGGCCCGGTCGAACACCGCGCCCCTGCCGTCGGCGTGCGCCCGCAGCTTGGCGGTGTTGAACACCTTCTCGAAGACGCGCGGCATCGCCAGCATGAACGTCGGCTTGAACTCCTTCAGCGAGGCGGGCAGGCCCTTGATGTCGGCGGAGGGCCGCATGAGGCACGGGGTTCGGACCACGGCGACCTGGATCAGGCGGGCGAACGAGTGCGCCAACGGCAGGAACAGCAGGGTGCTCGCGTCGGGGTTGACGTAGCGGGTGAGGCCGGGCAGCGCGTTGGCGACGTTGAAGTCGATGTTGCGGTGGGTCAGCACGCAGCCCTTCGGCCGTCCCGTCGTGCCGCTGGTGTAGATGATCGTGGCGACGTCGTCGGCGCGCCCGGCGCCCCGCCGCTCGGTCACCTGCTCGGCCGCGGTGTCGGCGCCGGCCGCGACCAGGTCGGCCACCGTCGGCCCCTCGCCCTCGATCGCCCACACCGTGTCGAAGCCCGTCGACCGGACGCTGTCGCGGTGCGCCGACGTCTCGACGAAACAGCCGACGGCCTCCGAGTCGCCGAGGATCCAGCCGATCTGCTCGGCGCTGGAGCTCTCGTAGATGGGGACGGTGATGCCGCCGGCGGCCCAGATCGCGTAGTCGATGAGCGTCCACTCGTAGCGGGTGCGACTCATCAGGCCGACCCGGTCGCCCTTCTGGACGCCCTTGGTGATCAGTCCCCGAGCGAGCGCCTCGACGTCGTCGCGGAAGGCGGCGCAGGTGACGTCCTCCCAGCCGGATCCCGTGCGGCGATGGAACTGGACGGCGTCCGGGGTGCGCTCGGCGTTGGCCCACACGGGGTCGACGAGGGTCGCGGCGTCGTCGATGGAAGCGACCGCTGGTACGGAGAACTCACGCACGACTTCCTCCTCACCGAGGGCTACCGCGTGACCGTACCTAATGGGGACGCTCGAACGGGGTAGCCTGCGCAGCATGACTGACACGTCGACCCAGTCGATCTCCATCGCGGCGTCACCCGAGAAGGTCGCCGAGGTGATCTGCGACTTCGCCAGTTACCCGCAATGGGTGTCGGCGCTCAAGTCGGTCGAGGTCCTCGAGGAGTACGAGGACGGGTACGCCAGCCAGGTGCGGTTCGTCCTCGAGGCGGGGCCGGTCTCGGACGAGTACGTCCTGCAGTACGAGTACGCGGAGGACATCTCGCGGATCGAGTGGCACCTGGTCGAGCCGTCGAAGATCCAGAAACGGCAGGACGGGTCGTACGACATCACCCCGGCCGGCGACGGCACCTGCACGGTGACCTACTCGCTGTCGGTCGACCTGTCGATGGGCATGCTCGGGATGTTCCGCAGCCGGGCCGAGAAAATGATCATGGACACCGCTCTGCGGGATCTCAAGCGTCGGGTAGAAAGTCTTTCGAAATGACAGAAGCCAAGGACCCCAGGGACGAAGCCAAGGACCCCAGGGACGAGGCCGAGCGGCTGATCGCGTCGGTGCTCGGCAGCGCGTCGGTCGCCGCCGACGGGCTCTCCGGCTGGGCCACCGGTTCCGACGAGTGCTGCGTGTGCCCGGTGTGCCGGGCGATCGCGGCCGCCCGCCAACCCAACCCGAACGTCGCCGAGCGGCTCGCGTCGGGCGCCGGTGATCTGGCGCAGGGGCTCGCGAGCGTACTGCGGGCGTTCTCCGGCGGGTTCCCCGGTTCGTCGTCGCAGTCGGCTCCGTCCGGTTCCTCGGCGCCGGCGGGCTCGACGAGCACGGCCACCGACGAGGACCCGTGGCACGTCGCCACCCGGGCGGCCGCCGAAGCCGAGACCGGCAGGGCTCCCGGTGCGGCCGAGCCGGCGGCGCCGCCGAAGGCGCCGAAGCCGCCGAAGGCGCCAAAGCCGCCGAAGCCGCCGAAGGCGCCGAAGCCGATGGCGAAGAAGGCCACCAAGCCCAAGGCCGCGCCCGAACCCCAACCCGGCGCCCAACCCGGCGCCCAACCCGGCGCTCAACCCGGTGAAGAGGGCTAGTAGGTGGCGTTGACCATCGGGGTCGACATCGGCGGGACGAAGATCCTCGGTGCGGTGGTCGACCCCCACGGCGAGGTGCTCGCGCAGACCCGGCGCGACACGCCGGCCGGCGACACGGGCGAGATCGTGCGCCGCATCGCGGCGGTGATCCGGGAACTGCGGGACAGCCACGAGGTCGACTCGATCGGGATCGGCGCGGCCGGCTGGTTCGACGCGGCCCGGAAGAACATCCTGTTCGCCCCGAACCTGGCCTGGCGCAACGAGCCGCTCTTCGATCTGATCCAGCGCGAGATCGACATTCCGATCATGCTGGAGAACGACGGCAACGTCGCCGCGTGGGCCGAGTTCGTCTACGGCGCGGCCCGCGACGCCGACGACTCGATGGTGCTGATCACCGTCGGCACCGGGATCGGATCGGGCCTGGTGATCGGCGGTCGCCTGGTGCGCGGGGGCAACGGGATCGCGGGGGAGATCGGGCACACCGTCGCGGTGCCGGGTGGACACCTGTGCGGGTGCGGCCGGCTCGGCTGCCTCGAGCAGTACGCCAGCGGCAACGCGCTGGTCCGCTTCGCGCAGCAGGCCGCGAAGGAGGACCCGGACCGGGCCACCGAACTGCTCCGGCTGGCCGGCGGCACGGTCGCGGCGATCAACGGTCCGCTCGTCACGACGGCCGCGCAGGCCGGCGACGCGGCGTCGCTGGCCGCGTTCGACCAGATCGGGTACTGGCTCGCCGGCGGGCTGGCCGACGTCGTCCAGGTGCTCGACCCCCAGGTGCTGGTGGTCGGCGGCGGCGTGATCGAGGCCGGCGACCTGCTGATCGGGCCGGTGCGCCGGTACTTCCCGGAGGCGCTGGCGCAGCGCGGCCGGTTGCCCCTGGGCGAGGTACGGCCGGCACTGCTCGGCAACACGGCCGGCGTCGTTGGCGCGGCCGATTTGGCGCGTCGGAATTAGAGAGGTTCTCTGTTGCACAAGATCCGCGTCATGTCCTACAACATCCACAGCTCCAAGGACGACCTGCGCGCGCTCGCCGGCGTCGTGCGCACCGAGGCGCCGGACCTGGTGCTTGTGCAGGAGGCGCCGCGCCGGTTCCGGTGGCGGGCGAAGAACGCCGCGCTGGCCCGGCAGTGGGGGATGCTGCACGCCGGCGGTGGGCTGTGGGCGCTGGGCAACTCGCTGTTCACGACGCTGCGGATCGGCGTGCGGGAGACCTGGAACGTGCAGTTCCCGCTCACCCCGGGCAATCACATGCGCGGCGCGGTTTTCGCGCGGTGCACGGTGGGCCGCAGCCGCTTCGTCGCGGTCGGCACCCACCTGTCCAAGTACGCCGACGAGCGGGTGGTGCAGGGCCAGCTGCTGAAGGGCTACCTGGCCGAGCTGGACGAGCCCTACGTCGTCTGCGGCGACCTGAACGAGGAGCCCGGCGGGGGCGGCTGGCGCACGATTGCCGACGGGCTCACCGATGCCGCCGAGGCCCGCGAGTGCGGACACATGTTCACGTTCTCGTGCGCGTCGCCGCGCCGGCGCATCGACGGCGTCTTCGTCGACCCGGCGATCGAGGTGGTCGACTACCGGCTCGTCGACTCCGATCTGGCCAAGCGCGCCAGCGACCACTTCCCGCTGGTGGCCGATCTGGTGGTCCCGGCCTAGCCCGCTGGACAAACCCGACGCCGGGCGGCGAAGATGCCGGCCGGGATTGTTCGCATTGGGGAGATCGCGGTGAGTGACGAATCGGCACGGCACGCCGACCCTGGTCGGCCGGCCACCGTCCGGTCCGCGCCGCAGTCCGCACCGAGCGTGCCGGCGCCGCGCAGCGGCGAGGTCGCGCCCGACCGGGTGGCCACCGGCACCGCCGACCGCACCGCCGAGGTCTCCGACCGGGGCGACGCGGTCTGTGTGATCGGGGCCGGCGGCAGCGGCCTCGCCGCGATCAAGAACTTCAAACAGTACGGCTTCGACGTCGACTGCTACGAGCGCGAGACCGGTGTCGGCGGGGCGTGGAACTGGCGGCACGAGCGCAGCCCGGTGTACGCCAGCACGCACCTGATCTCGTCGAAACCGTTCACGCAGTTCCCCGATTTCCCGATGCCCGACGATTGGCCGGACTACCCGCACCACTCCACGCTGCTCACCTACTTCGAACGCTATGCCGACCACTTCGGCCTGCGCGAGCACATCTGGTTCGGCACCGAGGTGGTCAAGGTCGTGCCGACGTCGGACGAGCCCACCACCACGTGGGACGTCACCGTTCGCGGGGTGCGCGGCGGCGCGCTCAAGACGTTGCGGTACGCCGCGGTGGTGGTGGCCAACGGCCACAACTGGGCGCCGAAGCTGCCCCGCTACGACGGCCTCGACTCGTTCGCCGGCACGGTGCTGCACGCGAGCGCCTACAAGGACGCCGCACAGGTGCGCGGCAAGCGGGTGCTCGTCGTCGGGGCCGGGAACACGGGCTGCGACATCGCGGTCGAGGCGGCCCAGCAGGGCGCCAAGTGCTGGCACTCGAGCCGGCGCGGCTACTGGTACGCCCCGAAGTACGCGCTCGGTAAGCCGGCCGACCAGGTCAACGACCGCGTCCTCGGTATGGGCCTGCCGCTGCGGCTGCGGCAGTGGCTGTTCCACCTCACCATGCGCGCGACGGTCGGCGACCTCACCCGGTTCGGCCTGCCCAAGCCGGACCACAAGGTCTTCGAGACGCACCCGATCGCCAACAGCCAGCTCGTGTACCACGTCGGGCACGGCGGCATCGTGCCGGTGCCGGACGTGGAACGCTTCGAACGAAACCAGGTGATCTTCACGGACGGGCGCACCGCCGACCCCGACGTGGTGGTGCTGGCCACCGGCTACCTGCCACGCTTCGAGTTCCTGACCCCGGACCTGTTCGGCGCCGACGAGCGCGGTCGGCCGAGCCTGCGCTGGCAGATGTTCGGTCCGGCGCACCCGACGCTGTCCTTCGCCGGCCTGGTGCAGCCCGACGGCGGCATCTTCACCATCGCCCACTGGCAGACCGAACTCGCCGCGGCCTGGCTGCGCCTCGCGGAGACCGCGCCCGAGCGCGCGCTGAAATGGTGGACGCGGGCCGCCGAACCGGGCCGTCGCTACGCCGACGCCGACGTGAAGGACTCCAGCCGGCACTGGCTGGAGATCAGCCACTGGGTCTACCTGAAGGCGCTGCAGCGCGCGCTGACGGATCTCACCAGCGGCAAGGTCAAAACGACATGAGCACGCGGATCATGCGACCTCGCGAGTGGGCGGACCCGCCCCGCCCGGTGACGCGCGAGGTGCTGGCGGTGCAGCCCGACGCCGCCCCGACGGCGCCGCCCGTCCTGTTCGTGCCCGGCTTCGGCCAGGGCGCCTGGGTCTACGCCGAGCACTGGTTGGAGCACACCGCCGGGCGCGGCTTCCCGGCCTACGCGATGAGCGTGCGCGGTCACGGCGGGAGCGGCAGCGCCGGCAAGACGACGATGCGCGCCTACGTGCACGACGTCACCCAGGTCGCCGCCGGCCTGCCGCGCCAGGCGGTGCTGGTCGGCCACGGCGCGGGTGCGCTGATCGTCGCGATGGCCATGGCCCGCTACCCGGTGAAGGCGGGCGTCCTGGTGGCGCCGGTGTTCGGCGGCCCGTTCGCGGCGGTGGCGGCCGCCGCCCGCAACCCGCTCGGGGTGCTGCCGGCGCTCGTCGGCGGACGGCTCCGGCCGCGTCGCAAGCAGTTGTTCAGCCGGAACCTGCCGGTCGAGGAGCAGAAGGCGTACCTGGCCCGGCGGGGGCGCGCGGCGGCGCGGGCCCAGTGGCAGCTCATCCAGCCCGGCGAGCCCGAGGAGCCGGTGGGCGCGCCGCCGGTGCTCGTGGTGGGCAGCCCGGACGACAGGCTGGTGTCGCGCGGTGACCTGGAGCGGGTCGCCCGCCGGTACGAGGGCGCGCCGCTGCTGTTCCCCGGGATGGGGCACGACATGATGCTCGACGCGCGCTGGGTCGAGCCGTTGGACGCGATTCTCGACTGGCTCGAGAAGACAGCTTAAGCGGCGGCGATGTAGGCGCCGGTGTAGTTCAGGGTCTGCGCGGCGATGAGGCCGCCCCGCACGACGAAGGATTCCATTCCTTCCAACATCAACGTGTCGGTGCGGCCGCCGAGGCCGGACCATTCGACCACGCCAATTTCGCCGGAGGTCAACAATCGGTGGCAGCGGAGGCTGTCGCCGTGCTGGTAGCGCGAGAACCTCCTGGCCAGGTGCCGGATGCCCTCGTGCCCGCGAGCCTCGCCGTCGGGGTGCAGCACGATCACATCGGGGTCGTAGTTTCTTTGCAGGTCGCCATCGAGATCACCCGTGGCGCGTCGACGGAGATGGTCCTCGATGACCTCCCGGGTGGTACGGATCCGCATGAATGCCGCCTAACCGAATGGTGGGGGGCCTGCATTATCCACCACCGTGACGGGAACGGTAAATGTCTTCCGGTGATATGTGCGGCAGGCCAAAATTCAAATGCGGGCGCCGTCGTCGAAATCGTCGTCGTCCTCGTCGTCGCCCGGCCGCAGCCGCCAGATCAGGGTGCCGAACCCGGCGACGATCAGCCCGAACGCCAGCACCAGGACGGCGTTGTGCGCCATCGGCAGCAGGTCGGGCCAGACGAACAGCAGCAGCCCGAACACGATCGCGGCCACGCCGAGCGCGGCGGCGGCCGAGATGCGCGGCAGCGGTGGCGCCGGCGGCGGCGTGTAGCCCTCGTCGTCGTCGGGAAGCGTGGCGCCGAAGGTGTCCAGGGCGTCGAGCAGCGACGCGTCGGCCGGGTCGACGCGGCGCCACGGCCGGCTCTCGGCGCGGTACTCGGGGTCGGCGTCGGGATCGATGCGGGGCAGCAGGCGCGGCTCGTCGAGGGTGATCTCGTCGCGGGGGGAGGCCGGTTTGGTCGCGGTCAGGTGGTACCCGGCGATGATCTCGGCCCACGCCGCGTCGACGTCGGGTTCGTCGTCGACCTCGACATCGACGGCAAGGTCGGGTTCGGGGATGTCCGGCTCGGGGTCCTCGGCCGTGGCGCCGATGGCGGTCACCTGGTGCAGGTAGTCGCGCGCGGTGTCGACATGGTCGCTGTCGACGTACAGGCGGTCGGTCGGCCGGGCGGGCAGGCTCGTCGTGCGGGTGATCGGGTGCTGGTCGGTCGACGGCTGCAGGTAGGCGGCGATGCCGTCACCCGCCAGCACGTCGAGCAGGTGCTCGCCGACCCGGGGATCGACGTCGCCGACGGCGTCGTACTGGGACGCGCTGAGGCCGTTGTCACGCCGTCCTCGACGGCCGCCCGTTGCTGGCACGCCGCGCCCCCTTCCCCCGGCGGGCCAGCCGCGGCGACGGGTACGCCGCGGTTGAACCGCCTAAGGCTTGAATCCTGACACGGTAATGCCGTTGGGCGGCAGGGTGAGTGTGTGCCGCGCGTTGTGGTGAGGTATGCCAGATCCGTAGGCTCATTGCCACCGGTGGCTGCCGGTGTGCCGCGCGGGTGGAGGGACGAGCATGCTCTATTGGCTGCTCAAGTACGTCATCCTCGGCCCTGCCCTGAAGTTGATCTTCAGGCCGCAGGTCGAGGGGCGTGAGAACGTCCCCGACGAGGGGGCGGCCATCATCGCCAGCAACCACCTCTCCTTCTCCGACTCGATCTTCATGCCGTTGATGGTGAAGCGGCGCGTCACGTTCGTCGCGAAGGCCGAGTACTTCACCGGCAAGGGTCTCAAGGGCTGGCTGACGAAGATGTTCTTCGTCGGCACCGGCTGCATCCCCGTCGACCGGTCCGGTGGCCGCGCCGCGCAGGCCGCGATCGACACCGGAATGCGGGTGCTCAAGGACGGTCACCTGTTCGGCATCTACCCCGAGGGCACCCGCTCGCCCGACGGCCGGCTGTACCGCGGCAAGACCGGCGTCGCCCGGATGGCGCTGGAGAGCGGCGCCCCGGTCGTCCCCGTCGCGATGCTGAACTCCGATGAGATCCAGCCGACCGGCAAGGTCATCCCGAAGTTGATGCGGCCGAAGATCCGGTTCGGCCCGCCGCTCGACTTCTCCCGCTACCACGGCATGTCCGGCGACCGGTTCATCGAGCGCGCGGTCACCGACGAGATCATGTACGAGCTGATGCAGCTGTCCGGCCGCGAGTACATCGACATCTACGCGCAGAAGGCCAAGAGCGCCGCCGCCAAGGCGCAGGCCGAGCCGGAGCCGGCCGCCGCGGCCGCCTGAAGGGTCAGATCCCCGCGAGCTTCAACAACCCGGGGACGGCGTTGTGCTGCGCGAAGTCGCGCAACTCCGTCGTGAGGTCGGCGCGTTCGGGGTCGGCCCGCACGGCCGCCGCCACGGCCAGCGCGCGGTCGGTGCGATTCGGGATGTCGCCGTAGATGTCGGCCGCCGCGCGGTGCAGGGCCGCCGCCCGGTCGCGGTCGCCGTCGGCCGCCGCGACCGCTCCGGTGACGCTGCGCAGCGCCGCGTCGACCCACAACGTGCGGTGCGGCACCTCGGTCAGCAGTTCCCGCATGGCGACGGCGCTCGGCCGGTCGAGGAACACGGCCGCGTGCGCCGCCGCGTGCAGCCACTCACCGCTGGCGATGGCGCGGACCTTCTGCCAGCTCTCACCGAGCTCGACGAGCAGGCCGCGAGCCTCGTCGCGGCGGCCGAGCAGGGTCAGGCACAGAGCCGACTGCCCGAGGGCCGTCCAGGTGACCCGGTGGAAGCCGGTGCGCCGGGCCGACGCGAGCAGCTCGTCGATCATCTCGATGGGCACGTCCTCGCCGCGCAGCACCCGGATCCAGGCGACCATGCCCCGGCACTGCAGGTCCCAGCTCCCGGCGAGCGGCGAGTCGTCGTACGAGACGCTGTCGAGGAGCAGTTGCCAGTCGCCGTCGAAGTACGCGCCCATCGCCGTGCCGAAGTACGCCGTCGCCAGCGTGTGCCCGCCGGGCACGCTGGCCGCCGCGTCAAGCCGGGCCGCCACCGACGCGGTCCAGTCGCCCTCCTCCATCAGCGCGTAGGAGAAGTTGTGCGCGGCCCGCCCCAGCGCCAGGAGCCCCTGCTGCCGGCACAGCGTCACCACGTCCTGCAGCTCGGCCAGGCCGCGCCGGTCGCCGGCCATGTACCGGGCGGTGCCGATGCTGATCCGGGCGTTCGCGGCCACCTCCACCAGGCCGAGCTGGGAGGCGATCTCGGCGGCGGCGCCCGCTGCGGCGATGGCCGGGCCGTCCTCCAGGTTCAGCATGTGCAGGCGACCGAGTTCGGCGTACGCGTCGGCCTTCTCCGGGGTGTCGGGCAGGTCCTCGAACAGCTCGACGGCCCGGTCCAGGCAGGACAGCCCGGTCAGCCGGTCGGCCCGCAGCCAGGCGGCCTGGCCGAGCAGCGTCCAGGCGCGGGCGGCGCCGCTCTGCTCGCCGGCCTCGTGCAGTTGCTCCGCGGTGCGGGTCAACCGTTCGACGCCCCCGCCGGCCAGGAACGCCTCGTCGCCGGCGTAGAACGCGATCTCGGCGGCCAGCAGTTCGATCCGCAGCCGCTCCGCCGGCGCGGTGGCCGCGTCGCACAGCAGCCGGGCCCGCTCCGCGTGGGTGGCCGCGGTGTCCATCGCCTGCAGCGCGTACGCGCGGCGGGCGGCGCGGTGCAGCGCGTCGCGGGCGGCCGGGGCGTAGCGCCCCGCGTCGGCGCCGAGGGTGCGGGCGATCTCGTAGGCGGTGTAGCGGTGGTGGGCCAGCACCTCGGCAAGGTCGGTGACCCGGCTGGAGGAGACCCGGTCGAGCCAGTCGGCGGTGCGCTTGTGCCGGGCGACCCGCTCGCTGCGCGGTAGCCGCTGGTAGCACACGTCACGCACGAGCAGGTGGCCGAACCGGTACTCCAGCTGGCCCTCCATCGCGGAGCTCGCCTGCTCGTGCACCAGGTCGCGCTGTTCGAGCCGGCGCAGCGTCCGCTCGACGGCGTCGACCGGCCGGTTCAGCGCGGCCGCGACCGCGCCCGGCCAGAACTGCATGCCGACGACGGCGGCCGCCTGCAGCACCGCCCGGTCGGCCGCGTCGAGCAGGTCCACCCGGTTCGCGATGACGGCGTGGACGCTGTCCGGCATCGGCAGCGGAGGGCGGCCGGCGATCGTCGACGTGGGCTTGAGCGCGCCCTGCTCGATGAGCATGCGGGTGTACTCGTGGGCGTAGAGCGGATTTCCGTCGGCCAGCTCGACGAGCGGCTCCAGCACCTCGGGGGAGTAGGTCGCCTGGCCCAGCAGGTGGGCGTACATCGTCGCGATCTCGCGGTTGCGCAGGGGCGGCAGCGTGATCGTCAGCGCGCCGGAGACCGACGCCGACCAGCCGGGGTGTCGCTCCACCAGCTCCGGGCGGGCGGTGGCGAGCAGCAGCAGCGGCACGTCCCGGATCGACGCACCGAGCAGTTCGACGAAGCGCAGCATCGACTCGTCGGCCCAGTGCAGATCCTCGAACACGAGCACGGTGGGCTGCCGCGCGGCGAGCGCGCCGAGGAAGCGCCGCCACGCCGACTCGGCCTCCTCCGCCCCCAGCTTCGACCCGGGCAGGCCGACGAGCGGGCCGACCGCGTCGCTGAGACGGGCCGCCTCGGCCGGGCCGACCAGGTCGGTGAGCGCGTCGTCGAGGCGGGCCCGGGCGGCCTGGGCGGTGTCGGTGTCCAGGATCGCGGCGTGCGCCTTGACGATGTCGGCCAGCGCCGCGTAGGTGACGTTCTCCCCGAACGGCGGGCAGCGACCGGTGTACCACACCACCGGGCCCGGTTCGGTGAGCCGCTGGCTGTGCTGGTACAGCTCGCGCACCAGCCGGCTCTTGCCGATGCCGGCGTGGCCGAGCACCGTGACCACCTGCGGCACCCTGTCGACGCAGGCCCGGTCCAGCGTCTTCACCAGCAGGTCCAGCTCGCGGGAGCGGTTGACCAGCGGGGTGGCGCCGATCTCCCGGTCGGGGTGGTTGCGTTGCATCGGAGCGATCGCGAGCCAGACCTCGGTGGGCTGGCTGCGGCCCTTGAGGGTCACGGGCGCCTGCGCGGCGTACCGGATCATGCTCTTGGTGGCGGCGTAGGTGGCACCGCTGACGAGCACGCCGCCGGGCGGAGCGAGCGACTGCAACCGGGCGGCGATGTTCACCACGTCGCCGGCGACGATCGCCTGCCCGCCGTCGCGGGCCGCGGCGACGTCGACGAGCGCATCGCCGGTGGTCACGCCGACGCGGCAGCGCAGACCGCCCTCGGCGTACTGGTCGAGCACCCGCTGCAGTTCCAGGCCGGCGCGCACGCACCGCACCGCGTCGGTCTCGGTCGCCACCGGCGCCCCGAACAGCGCCATCACCGCGTCGCCGATGTACTTCTCGACGATCCCGCCGTACTGGGTGATCACCCGACGGGCGGCGGCGAAGAACGCCGTCTGCAGGTCGCGGACCTCTTCGGGGTCGGTGTGCTCGACGAACGGCGTGAAGTCGATCAGATCGACGAACAGGACGCTGACCCGGCGCCGGTCCTCGGACCTGGACGGCTCGGACGGGCCCGACTGCGGGTTGGCGACCCGCGTGCCGCACGCGGTGCAGAACCCGGCGTCCGCGGCAAGGGTCCGGCCGCATTCCGGGCAGGACCGAGGCAAGGCGGTACCGCAGCCACCGCAGAACCGGTCATCGGCCGCGGCTGGCCGGCCACAACTCGGGCACGCCATCGCGATGGGCGGCTTCCTCCTCACGGGTCGGGCTCGCGGTCACCTTATGGTCAGTATCGTTACCTTTGCACGGCTGTTCCGGAAGCCCGTCTCATACGCGACAGTGTCTCGAAGGTGCATGTATCACTGACCGTTCGTCGATACTGTTCCGCCCATTGGATGAGGGAGAGGGCTGTCGATGGTCGCGGTTCGCCTGGCGCGTGGATGGGTGGGGTACGGAGGCTCGGTTCACCGGGCCGGTGACCTCGTCGACGTCGATGCGGTCACGCTGGCGAAGCTCGAAGCCTGCGGGGTGGTCACTCCCTGGGAGAGCGTGCCCTGCTGCCCCGGCGAACTTGTCGACGAGTCCGATCTCGACGAGGAGTTCTAACGCTCGGTCATCCCCGCCCGGCGCCGCAGCGCCGGCAGATCGGTCACCACGATGCGCCGCCCCTCGGTGCGCAACCAACCCCGGCTCGAGAACGAGCCGATCGCCTGGTTCACACTCTGCCGTGAGCCGCCCGCCATCTCGGCCAACTGGCTCTGGTTCAGCTCGATCGTGACCATCGGCGCGGTGCTGTCGCCCGCCAGCCGCACCAGCGTCTTCGCCACCCGACCGGGCAGGTCGAGGAACACATGGTCGGCGTTCTGCTCGGTGAGCCGGCGCACCAGCGCGCCGAACGAGCGCATCACCGCGTCCAGGATGCGCGGGTTGAGGTGCAGCAGTTCGATGAACGCGCCCCGGGAGAGGGCCAGCGCCGACGTGTCCTCGATCGCCTCCGCGGACAGCGACCTGGGCAGCCCGTCGAGCAGTGACACCTCGCCGAGCACCTCCGGCGGGCGCATCACCGAGAGGACCGCGCGCTCACCGGTGGGCGCCGTGCGGAACACCATCACCGCGCCACGGCGCAGGACGATCAGGGATTCGCCGGGGTCGTTCTCGACGAATAGCAGCTGGCCCTTGCGATACGTGCGCGGCACCGCCGCGGCGACCACCCGTTGCCGGATTTCCGGATCCAGGGTCGCAAACATGTCCACGCCCGACAGGGCGTCGCCGGGATCCGGCAGCCGAGCCTCCACCGGTCCTACTCCTCCCCGGCCGTCCAATTTGGTCTGCCTCATTGCGTTCAGCACCGATCATGTCGCGGGTGTCGCGCCCTGTACACCCCTTACGGCGGGTGCCCGACAGTACGTATCACGCGTAGCCAGCAGGCTATCGCCAGTGGGCCAACCGGTGGGGAACCGGGATGGAGCGTGTCGGATTCCCCGATCGGCCCGGGCCCGGGGGGAGGGCGCCGGCGCAGAACGAGGGGGCTGCGCCGGCGCCCGGTCACAAACTGCCGCATCCAGCGCATCACGCTGCGCATCACCCGGGCGTGGCATCGCGGGAAAATCGCCGATCGCCTCGGATTTACGTCGGCGATAATCCCCTCCGTGGTGGGCATCGACGGAATTCGCACCGTGCTCCGCACCAGTTGGCATCTCGGCGTGTCCGCGTGCACACCGCTGCCGGGCGGCATGAATTCAGCGGCGTGGCTCGTGGAGCTGGCCGAGCCGGGCCGCCGGTGCGTGGCGAAGGCGGTTCCGGCGGCCACCCGGCGCCAGTTCGAGGCCGGGCTCGCGGTCGCCGAGCGGTTGGCGACCTGCGGTACGGCATCCGGCGCGCCGATCCGCACGGCCGACGGAGCGCTGTCGATGAACGCCGACGACGCGGCGGTCGCACTGCTGGAGTACGTGCCCGGGCGGTCTCTCGTCGCCGAGGACCCGCTCGACCAGCAGTGGTGGGGCAACGCGCTGGGCGCCGCCCACCGCTGCCTGGTCGGCTTCGACCATCCGGGTCTCGGCCGGTTCCATCTCATGCGCAGCGACACGCCGCACCTCGGCGTCGAGGATTGGGTGCGCCCCGCGGTCGCCGACGCGGTGGCGGCGATGGCCAAGCTCTCGGTCACCGACCAGCTCACCTACGGCCCGACGCACGGCGACCCGAACACCGACTGCTTCCGCCTCGACGTGGACACGGGCGGCGTCGGCATCATCGACTGGGGCGCGGCGGGCAGCGGTCCGCTCGTCTACGACATCGCGTCGGCGGTGATGTACGCCGGCGGCCCGGACCGGGCCGCGGACCTCGTCGACGCCTATGTGGCCGCCGCCCCGGTGTCCCGCGACGAGGTCGAGGCGGCACTGCCGACGCTGCTGCGGTTCCGCGGCGCGGTGCAGGCCGACTACTTCGCGTACCGGATCTGGGTCGACGACCGCACCGGCATCGATGACCCCGCGGAGAATCTCGTGGGCCTCGGTCGCGCGCGCACGATGCTGGAAACGGCATGATGGACGGCGATGCCGTACCGATACTTCTACGACTGTGAGTTCATCGAGGACGGTCGGGTGATCGACCTCGTGTCCATCGGGATGGTCGACGAGCGCGGGCGCGAGTTCTACGCCGTGTCGACCGAGTTCGACGACACCCACGCGCTGCCCTGGGTGCGTCGCAACGTGCTGGACAAGCTGCCCTCGCCCGCCGACAGCGCGTGGCGCTCGCGCGAGCGGATCCGCGCCGACCTGTTCGAGTTCATGATCGAACCGGGCGAGGAGATCGAGCTGTGGGCCTGGTACGCCGCCTACGACCACGTGGTGCTGGCCCAGCTGTGGGGCGCGATGCCGGCGCTGCCCCGGGAGATCCCGCGGTTCACGAAGGACCTGCGCCAGCGCTGGGACGACCTGGGTTGTCCACCGCTGCCGCCGGCCGCCGGCCGGCACGACGCGCTCGTCGACGCCCGGCACAACCTGCTGCGGTGGAATGCGATGAACAAAGCCGGCGCCGCCCGAACCTGACAGAATCCGCTTGGATAGGGTGCTGCCCGGCAAGTCGGCAACGTTGCCGGCCATCTGGCGCGTCTGAATACATTTCGGAAGGAAAACGAGAATGCGTATCGGCGTGCTCACCGGCGGCGGCGACTGCCCCGGCCTGAACGCGGTCATCCGCGCGGTCGTCCGCAAGGGCGTGCAGACGTACGGGCACGAGTTCGTGGGCTTCCGCGACGGGTGGAAGGGCCCCCTCGAGGGCATCACCCGCCCGCTGGGCGTCCCGGAGGTGCGCGGGATCCTGCCGCGCGGCGGCACGATCCTCGGCTCGTCACGCACCAACCCATTCAAGATCGACGGTGGTGTCGAGAGGATCAAGAACAACCTCGTCGACCTGGGCATCGACGCGCTCGTCGCGATCGGCGGGGAGGACACCCTCGGCGTCGCGTCCAGGCTGACCGACCTCGGCGTGAACGTCGTCGGCGTCCCGAAGACGATCGACAACGACCTCGGGGCCACCGACTACACGTTCGGCTTCGACACCGCCGTCAACATCGCGATGGAGGCCATCGACCGGCTGCACACCACCGCCGAGAGCCACCACCGGTGCCTCGTCGTCGAGGTGATGGGCCGGCACGCCGGATGGATCGCGCTGCACTCCGGTCTCGCCGGCGGCGCGAACGTGATCCTGCTGCCGGAGCGGCGCTTCGACATCGACCAGGTGTGCGCGTACGTCCAGAAGCGCTTCGAGATCCAGTACGCGCCGATCGTCGTGGTCTCCGAGGGTGCCATCCCGTCCGACGGCGAGATGTCGCTGGTCAGCGGCGAGCTCGACTCGTTCGGGCACGTGCGGCTCGGCGGCATCGGCCAGTGGCTGGCCGGCGAGATCGAGAAGCGCACCGGCAAGGAGGCGCGGGCCGTGGTGCTCGGGCACATCCAGCGCGGCGGCACGCCCACCGCCTTCGACCGGGTACTGGCGACCCGCTTCGGGCTCGGGGCCATCGACGCCGTTCAGGACGGTGCGTTCGGCACGATGGTGGCGCTGCGCGGCACGAACATCGTCCGGGTGCCGCTGGCCGAGGCGACCGCGGAGCTGAAGACCGTCCCGGAGGACCGGTACGACGAGGTAGAGGTCTTCTTCGGCAACTGAGAGGCGTTCACATGCACACCGTTGCGGTGGTCGGCGCCGGCAAGATCGGCGAGGTGCTGCTCTCCGGTCTGGTGCGGGCCGGCTGGCCCGTCGACCGGCTGATCGCCACCACCCGCCGGCCCGACCGCGGGCGCGAACTGACCGAGCGGTACGGCGTCCGGGTCCTGCCGAACGAGGCGGCCGCGGTCGAGGCCGACGTGCTCGCGGTCGCCGTCAAGCCGCAGGACGCCGAGGCGCTCATGGTCGACCTCGGGCCGAAGGTGCCCACCGGCAAGCTGGTGATCTCGCTGTGCGCCGGCCTGCCGACGTCGTTCTTCGCCCGGTTCCTGTCGCCCGGCACCCCGGTGGTGCGGGTGATGACGAACACGCCGGCGCTCGTCGACGAGGCGATGACGGCGATCTCGGCCGGCCCGCACGCGACGGCCGCGCACCTGGCCCTGGCCGAGGAGTTGTTCTCGCCGCTGGGCCGCACGCTGCGGTTGCCGGAGTCGCAGCAGGACGCGGTCACCGCGCTGTCCGGCTCCGGCCCGGCGTACTTCTTCTACCTGGTCGAGGCGATGACCGACGCGGGGATCCTGCTCGGCCTGCCGCGCCAGGTGGCGCACGACCTGATCGTCCAGACGGCGATCGGATCGGCGATCATGCTCCGGGAGTCGGGCGAACACCCGGTGAAGCTGCGCGAGGCGGTCACCTCGCCGGCCGGCACGACGATCGCCGCGATCCGGGAGCTGGAGAACCACGCCGTGCGTGCGGCCCTGCTGTCGGCCCTGGAGGCGGCGAGGGACCGCGCCGAGGCGATCGCGGCCGACAACGCGTAGCCCGGCGCATTCTCCGCGATCTTGGACTTCTGTCGATGCCCTGGCACCGACCGAAGTCCAAGATCCGCGAAAAGGGCGGGATTCACTCAGGTATTCACCGCTGTTGCTCTCGGTAGTTGATCACTTACGGTTTACGGACCAGTGGTTGGGGGGCCGACCAAAGGGAATGGGAGGGG
>Ga0070675_100000270_pt1 | contig 34199 bp, 26 predicted proteins | sample KBSM43metaG_FD_65343 | JGI IMG/M metagenome (GOLD analysis project Ga0070675, IMG submission 65343) | Miscanthus rhizosphere microbial communities from Kellogg Biological Station, Michigan, USA - KBS M4-3 metaG | ecosystem: Host-associated > Plants > Roots > Rhizosphere > Soil ... | reverse complement strand
GTCGCCGGTTGGTGCATCCCCTTGACCTGTCTCGGCGGTCGGCTCGGCGCTATCCGTTCCGCGGCGCGCAGCCGGGCCGAAGCGGCCCTGGGGTTGGCCGCCACCTCGGCCTCGCCCGGCGCCTCCGCGCCCCGGGTGAGCAGCCGCAGCGTCGGCCCGTAACCGGCCGGCTCGACCGGCAGGTCGACCGGTGCCCGCGACCGCGCCCGTTCGGCGAACGCCTGCTTGACCAGGCGGTCCTCGAGCGAGTGGTAGGAGAGCACCGCGATCCGGCCACCGGGCGCGAGCGCGTCGAGGGCCGCCGGTACCGCTTCTTCCAGTGCGGTCAGCTCGCCGTTTACCTCGATGCGCAGCGCCTGAAACGTTCTCTTTGCGGGGTTTCCTCCGGTTCGCCGCGCGGCCGCCGGGATCGCGCCCCGGACCAGCTCCACGAGCCGCGCCGACATGTCGAACGGCCGCTTCGCCCGTTCCCTGACGATCGCCGCCGCGATCCGCGGCGCGAACCGCTCCTCGCCGTACGTGCGCAGGATCCGGGTCAGGTCGGCCGCCGGGTACGTGTTGAGCACGTCCGCGGCGGTGACCCCGGCGGTCGGATCCATCCGCATGTCCAGCGGGGCGTCCTGGCTGTAGGCGAAGCCGCGGCCGGCCTCGTCCAGTTGCAGCGACGAGACGCCCAGGTCGAACAGCACTCCGTTGACCGCTTCGACGTCGAGCGAGTCCAGAACCCGGGCCAGCTCGTTGTATACCGCGTGCACGAGGTGCGTCCGGCCGGCGTGGGCCGCCAGGCGGGCGCCGGCGAGCGCGAGCGCCTGCGGGTCACGGTCGATGCCGACGAGCGTCACCTGCGGAAATGCCTCGAGCACCGCCTCGGCGTGCCCACCGAGCCCGAGCGTGGCGTCGAGGTGCACGGCGTCGGGCCGGGACAGCGCCGGGCGCAGCAGCTCGAGGCAACGCTCGAGTTGAACGGGTACGTGTATCCCCCGCGCCATGGCCGACCCCCTAGTGACGGCCCGGGTTCGCGGCCCGGACCGTGCCATCTGCCGCCGCCGGCTGCACCGCGAGACGCGCGGCGTTGCGCGCCTTGCGGACCTGCCGCGGCGGGCTCGCATCCGGTGTTCGCGCACCGGTGCGGTGTTTCCCCCGTTGCCATGCTGTGCTGGTCACCTGACCCCGGTGACCACGACGCCGTACCGCCAGATCCCCATCCGCTCTATCGCCTGCCGCCGGGGAAGTGGCGGCAGGAGTCAAGCGGAGGGAGATCTCGCGGTACGGCGTGAACGTGTGCGCCCCGCCTTACAACCCGCCCGGAAGAACCCCCTCTTCGATGTCGGCGAAGTCGTCTTCGCTCTCGGCGAGATACGTCTCCCAGGCCTGCTTGTCCCAGATTTCCACCCGGGTGCTCGCCCCGATCACGACGAGTTCGCGGCTCAGCCCGCCGTACTCCCGCAGGTGCCCGGGAATGGTGACCCGGCCCTGCTTGTCGGGCACTTCGTCGTGTGCGCTGGCGAAGAACACCCGGCTGTACGCCCGGGCGGCCTTGTTCGTCATCGGCTGCTCGCGCAGCTGCGCCGCGATGCGGCCGAACTCGGAGGTGGGGAACACGTAGAGGCAGCGTTCCTGGCCCTTAGTGATCACGACACCCCCCGCCAGCTCATCGCGGAACTTGGCCGGAAGGATCAACCGGCCCTTCTCGTCGAGGCGGGGCGTGTGCGTACCCAGAAACACGGCACGTCACCCCCTCCCCGGGGCCGGTGGGCCCCCCGACCCACCAACGCGCTCCACTGTACTCCACTTCCCTCCACCCGCAACCGGAAACAAGCGATCAACAAACCGACACGAGGCGTGGAACCGCTGGTCAGAGACGGTGGGGCGGAGTGGAGGGACCGAGCCGTGGACGAGCCGGTAGATCAAGAGATCCTTAATTCACCCTTTAGGTAACCGGGGCAAATCGCCCAGCCGGGCATGGGCCGGGCGCGCCCTAGCGCCGCTCCGGAGCGGCCGGGGCGGGGCGGGGAGGAAAGTGGAGAACCGGCCTCGGCGGCGCCCGGGGTGCCCATTGGTGCAGCACCCGGCACCGGAAGCCGGTTTCGCTCGACAGGCGCCGATACTTTGTTCCCGTGACCCCCACCTTGAGCCACCGGCTCGGGATCGACTTCGGCACCACGCACACCGTGGCGGTTATCGAGATCGCCGATGGCCGTGCCCAGCCGCTGCTCTTCGACTCGTCGCCGCTGCTGTCGTCGGCCGTGTTCGCCGACGCCGGCGGCCGGCTGCTCACGGGCCGTGACGGCGAGCGCAGCGCACGACTCGACCCGACCCGTTACGAACCCAACCCGAAGCGCCGCATCGACGAGGCGATCATCCTCCTCGGCAACGACGAGTACCCGCTGCCGCGCGTCATCTCGGCGGTGCTCACCCGCGTGGCCGCCGAGGCGGTCCGGGCCAGCGGCGGCGCCCCTGCCCAGACGGTGCTCACGTACCCCGCCAACTGGGGCTCGCACCGCAAGGACGTGCTCGTGCAGGCGGCGTCGGCGGCCGGGCTGACGTCGGTCACCGTGGTGCCGGAGCCGGTCGCCGCGGCGGCCCACTTCACCGGTGTGCTGGGCCGCACGGTCAACCCGGGCGAGTCGCTGGCCGTCTACGACTTCGGCGCCGGCACGTTCGACGCGTCGATAGTGCGGTTGCGGCCTGACGGCGCATGGGAGCTGCTCGCGAGCGAGGGCCTCGACGACGTCGGCGGCCTCGACCTCGACGCGGTGCTCGTCGACCGCATCGGGCGGGTGGTCGGGCACCAGGATCCGCAGCGCTGGCACCAACTCGTGAACCCGACCGACACGATCGGACGCCGGGCGTCGCGGACCTTCTGGGACGACGTGCGCGCCGCCAAGGAGCAGTTGTCCCGCACGCCGACGGCCGCGGTCCACGTGCCGCTGTTCGACACCGACACCCACCTCACCCGCGAGGAGTTCGAGTCGGCTGCGCGTCCACTGCTCGACCGCACCGTCGAGCTGATGGCCACGCTCGTCAACCGGGCCGGCCCCACCTGCCTCGCGGGGATGTACCTGGTCGGCGGGTCCAGCCGGATCCCGATCATCGCGACGCTGCTGCACCAGCGCATCGGCGTCGCCCCGACCCTGATCGACCAGCCCGAACTGCTCGTCGCCCAGGGCAGCCTGCGCGCGGTGCCGGCGCCGCGCGGTCCGGGCCTCGCGCCGGACATGGCCGGCGTAGCCGGCGCGCCCGGCGGCTTCGGCGGACCGGCCGGGCCCGGCGGCTTCGGCGGACCGGCCGGGCCCGGCGGCTTCGGCGCCCCCGTGCCGGCCGGCTTCGGCGCACCCGCACCCGCCGGGTTCGGCTCGCCCGCCGCCGGCGGCTTCGGCGCGCCGCCGCACGGTTACGCCGCGGCACCCGGCGCGCCGGTCAGCACTCCACCGGCCGGCTCGCAGGTGAGCGCGCCGACCATGGGCATGCCCACCAGCGCCGTGCCGGCCGCCGACTCTCCCACCACGGGCGCCCCGATCAGCGGCGGACCGATCAGCGGCGGGCCGCCCGGCGGCCTACAACCCGGCGTCCCGTTGTGGGCCAGCAGCGCCGCGCCGTCCGGGCCCGGCGGGCCGCCCGGACCCGGCTTCGGTCCGTACGGCGGGCCGAACGCCGGGCCGAGCGGCCCCGGGCGCCGGCGCTCGTCCGGCGGCAGCGTCAAGTGGATCCTCGTCGCCGTCGTCGCGTTCCTCGTGCTCGCGGGCGGCGGCGCGGTCGCGGCGGTCAAGCTCGCCAGCGACGACGACAAGGGCGGCGGCACCAACGCGAGCAGGGGCGACCAGGGCACCGACCCGCTCGGCGGCGCCGGGAACGACGGCGGCGCCGGCCAGCCCACCAACGGCCAACCGGCGCCGGGCAAGGCCGGCCAGGTCCAGGTCAACGGCACGGTCTGGTACGGCGGCAAGAAGGTGACGGTCGAGTCGATCGCCTACGACCCGGCCGCCGAGGAGGACCAGGTCACCGTCAGCGTCCAGATGGAGAACGTGGCCGCGGAGAACCAGAACAACGTCGGCTACAGCACGCCGCTGTCGCTCAACTACGACGGCACCATCGTCAAGGGCGACACCGACGACCTGGACAGCCTGCCCGGGCAGCAGAAGATCAAGGGCACCTACACGTTCGACATCAAGAAGCCGATCACCGACATCAAGAAGGTCGACGTCGTCGTCGGTGCGGCCGACGCGGTGCAGGCCAAGGTGCCGGTGGGCGACCCGAAGAAGGCCACCACGCTGGAGCCGAAGAAGCTCCTCGGGCCGACGTCGGAGGTCCGCAGCGGCGTGCTCGGGTTCAAGGTGGTCCTGTGCGAGCAGCGGGCCGACTACCCGTACGAGCACCAGCAGGCCAAGAAGGACTTCACGATGGTCGTCTGCACGTTCGACCTGAAGTCCTACAAGACCGGGATCTACGACCACGGCGTCTGGGACTCCAACTTCCGGCTCAAGCTGCCGGACGGCACCGTGACCGCGCCCGACGAGTACAGCGCGCAGCTGCTCAACGCGCAGGACCTCAAGCAGGGCGTCCCGTTGAACTTCAACATCAAGCTGCCGGCCGCCGGCACCTACTCACTGCAGGTGTTCGACGCCGGTCGCCTCGGCGGCGACCCGCCGGCCGCCGATCGTCCCATCCAGGAATGGCCGCTCACGCTGACCTGAGGTAAGCACGAGCACGGTATTGTCGCCACGTTCCGCCCGTTTCCGCGGGTCGGAGCGTGGCGACGCCGGTTTCGAGCAGCGAAGGAGTCCCGCAGCGGGATGACGGCACCGAAGTTCCCTCTTCGCACCCGCCTGGCCAGCACGCTCACCAAGGGCGCCGCAGCCTTGTCGCGCGCCACCGGGCGCGGCGACGGCTCGGTGATCGGCGGCCGGGTCGGCCAGCTGGTCGACCCGAACCTGCTGGCGAACCTGGCGGCCGGCCGGCGGATCGCGTTGATCTCCGGAACCAACGGCAAGACGACAACGACCCGGCTCACCGCGGCCGCGCTCGGCGTTCTCGGCGACGTCGCGACCAACTCGCTCGGCGCCAACATGCCGCACGGCCACATGTCCGCGCTGGTCAAAGCCGGGGCGACGCCCTTCGCGGTGCTCGAGGTCGACGAGCACTACCTGGCCGGCGTGCTGGACAAGACGAGGGCGGAGCTGATCGCGCTGCTGAACCTCAGCCGCGACCAGCTCGACCGGGCGCAGGAGGTGGCCACCGTCGCCGCCAAGTGGCGCACGATGCTGCAGAGCGAGGCCGGCCGCACGGCACACGTCGTCGCGAACGCCGACGACCCGATGGTCACCTGGGCCGCCTCGGCGGCGTCCGAGGTCACCTGGGTGGCGGCCGGGCAGCGCTGGCTCGACGACTCGTGGGTGTGCCCCGAGTGCGGCTCGCGCATCGAGCGCAACGGCGAGATGTGGGCCTGCGCTACCGGCGATCTCGTTCGCCCGCTGCCCCAGTGGCAGGTCAAGGACGACGGCGTGGTCGACCCGACGGGCGTCTACCACGAGGTGCACCTGCAGCTGCCGGGCCGGGTCAACCGGGCCAACGCGGCGACGGCGCTGGCCGTCGCGGCGCACTTCGGCGCACCGACGCTGGAGTCCCTGCCCCGGCTGTCGCAGGTCACCTCGATCGCCGGGCGGTACGCGACTGTCGTGCGCGACAACCGGGTGATCCGGCTGCTGCTGTCGAAGAACCCGGCCGGCTGGCTGGAGGCGTTCGACATGGCCGAGGACGCCCCGACCCTGCTCGCCATCAACGCGCGCGACCCCGACGGGCTGGACACGTCGTGGCTCTACGACGTCGACTTCTCCCCCGTGCGCGGCCGGCGGGTGCTCATCACCGGCGACCGGGCGATGGACCTCGCCGTGCGGCTGGAGGTCAACGGGGTGAGGTTCGAGCACGTCAGCTCGTTCGCGCAGGCTGTCGCCGCGGTCCCGCCGGGGCGGCTGGAAGTGATCGCCAACTACACCGCCTTCCAGGACATCCGAGCGGAGCTCGACCGTGTCAACTGAATCGCTGCGGATCGTGTGGATCTACCCCGACCTGCTGTCGACCTACGGCGACCGGGGGAACATGCTGATCCTGGCCCGCCGTGCGGAGCTGCGCGGCGTCTCCGCGGAGTGCGTGGAGGTCCAGTCCAACGAGTCGGTGCCCGAACAGGGCGACCTGTACCTGCTGGCCGGCGGCGAAGACGGGCCGCAGGCGCTGGCCGCCGAGCGGCTGATCTCCGACGGCGGGCTGAACCGGGCGGCCGAGCGTGGCGCGACGGTGTTCGCGGTGTGCGCGGGCTACCAGCTGCTCGGCAGCTCGTTCTTCGCCAAGGGCGCGAAGTGCGCCGGCCTGTCGATGCTGGACCTGTACTCCGACCGGGGCGAGACACGCGCCGTCGGCGAGTTGGCGGGCACCGTCGACCCGGCGCTCGGGCTGCCGCCGCTGACCGGGTTCGAGAACCACGGCGGCCGCACCCACCTGGGCAGCGACGCGAAGCCGCTGGTCACCGTGCGGGTGGGCATCGGCAACGACGGCAGCACCGAGGGCGCCTGGGCCGGCAAGCTGCTGGGCACGTACGCGCACGGCCCGGTGCTGGCGCGCAACCCCGGCCTCGCCGATCTGCTGGTGGGCTGGGCCACCGGCGCCGACCTCGAACCGGTCGACGACACCTGGCCGAACCGCCTGCGCGGCGAGCGCCTCCAGGCGGTCGGCATCCGCTGATTCGCGGATCTTGGACTCCTGCCGGTGCCAGGGCACCGGCAGGAGTCCAAGATCGCGGCTAGACGACGACGCTGACCATGCGACCGGGCACCACGATGACCTTGCGCGGATCCCGACCGTCGATGTGGCTCGCGATCGCCGCCAGCGCGGCTGCGCGCACCTCGTCTTCGGCGGCGTCGGCCGCGACCTCGATGCGGCCCCGCACCTTGCCGTTGACCTGGATCGGCAGGGTCACCGACTCCGCCACCAGCAGCGCCGGGTCGGCCTGCGGGAACGGAACGTACGCCACCGTATCGTCGTGCCCCAGCCGCCGCCACAGCTCCTCGCCCAGGTGCGGCGCGAACGGCGAGACCATCAGCACCAGCGGCTCGACCACCTCGCGGGCCGGACCGGCCTGCGTGGCGCGATTGGTCAGCTCGATCAGCTTGGCGATCGCCGTGTTGAAGCGCAGCTCCTCCATCTCGGTGCGCACCCCGTCGATGACGCGGTGCAGCAGCCGCCGGGTCTCCTCGTCGGTGGGCCCGTCGGTCACGTGGGTGGACCCGGTCTGCTCGTCGACCACCAGCCGCCACAGCCGCTGCAGGAACCGGAACGACCCGATGATCGCCCGGGTCTCCCACGGCCGCGAGACGTCCAGCGGCCCCATCGACATCTCGAAGACCCGGAACGTGTCGGCCCCGTAGTCGGCGCACATCTCGTCGGGTGTCACCACGTTCTTCAGGCTCTTGCCGATCTTGCCGTACTCGCGGCCGACCTCCTGCTCGCCGTAGAACCAGCGGCCGGGCTCGCGCTCGACCACCTCCTCGGCCGGAACATAGACGCCGCGCGCGTCCTTGTACGCGTACGCCTGGATGTAGCCCTGGTTGAACAGCTTCCGGAACGGCTCGAAGCTGCTGATGTGGCCCAGGTCGTACAGCACCTTGTGCCAGAACCGGGCGTACAGCAGGTGCAGCACCGCATGCTCGACGCCGCCGACGTACAGGTCGACGCCGCCGCAGTCGCCCGGGCGCTGCGGGCCCATCCAGTACTCCTCGTTCTCCGGGCCCACCACCTTTTCGCCGTTGTGCGGGTCCAGGTAGCGCAGCTCGTACCAGCACGAGCCGGCCCACTGCGGCATCACATTTGTCTCGCGGGTGTACCGCTTCGGCCCGTCGCCCAGGTCCAGCTCGACCTCGACCCACTCGGTCGCCCGCGACAGCGGAGTCTCGGGTGACGAGTCGGCGTCGTCGATGTCGAACATCCGCGGCGAGAAGTCGTCGACCTCGGGCAGCTCGACCGGCAGCATGCTCTCCGGCAGGGCCACCGGCATCCCGGTCTCGTCCCAGACGATCGGGAACGGCTCGCCCCAGTACCGCTGGCGGCTGAACAGCCAGTCGCGCAGCCGGTAGGTGATCGCTCCGGTCCCGTGGCCGTTCTCCTCCAGCCACGAGATGATCCGCGCCTTGGCGTCGGCGACGCCCAGCCCGTCCAGGAAGCCACTGTTGATCGCCGGTCCCTCGCCGACGTACGCCTTGCCGTCGAACGAGTCCGGCGGCCGCACCGTGCGCACGATGGGCAGGTCGAATACCTCGGCGAACTCCCAGTCGCGCTCGTCCTGGCCGGGCACCGCCATGATCGCGCCGGTGCCGTAGCCGGCCAGCACGTAGTCGGCGATGAAGATCGGGATCTGCGCGCCGTCGGCCGGGTTGGTCGCGAACGCGCCGACGAACACGCCGGTCTTCTCCTTGGCGTCGGCCTGCCGCTCGACGTCGGTCTTGCCGGCCGCCTCGTGCCGGTACGCGGCCACCGCCTGCGCCGGCGACGGGTACCCGCCGGTCCACGGCTCCTTCGTGCCGGCCGGCCACTGCGCCGGGACCAGCGCGTCGACCAGCTCGTGCTCGGGGGCCAGCACCATGTAGGTCGCACCGAACACCGTGTCCGGACGGGTGGTGAACACCCGGATCGGGCCCTCGCGCGTCGGGAAATCGATGTGCGCACCGGTGGAGCGGCCGATCCAGTTGCGCTGCATGGCCTTGACCTTCTCCGGCCACTCCAGCGTGTCCAGGTCGTCCAGCAGCCGGTCACCGTAGGCGGTGATCCGCAACATCCACTGCTTCAGGTTGCGCTTGAACACCGGATAGTTGCCGCGCTCGCTGCGCCCGTCGGGGGTGATCTCCTCGTTGGCCAGCACCGTGCCCAGCCCGGGGCACCAGTTCACCGGCGCCTGCGAGATGTAGGCCAGCCGGTGCTCGTCGACGATCGTCCGCCGGCTCACGTCGTCCAGGGACGACCAGGCCGCGCCGGACGGCGTCGCCCGGGTCCCGGCCTCGAACTCCGCGACCAGCTCGGCGATCGGACGCGCCTTGCGCGCGTCCGGGTCGAACCAGGAGTTGAAGATCTGCAGAAAGATCCACTGCGTCCACCGGTAGTACTCGACGTCGGTGGTCGCGAACGACCGCCGGGTGTCGTACGCCATGCCCAGGCGCCGCAGCTGGGCCCGGTAGCGCTCGATGTTCTCCTCGGTGGTCTTGCGCGGATGCGTTCCGGTCTGCACCGCGTACTGCTCGGCCGGCAGGCCGTAGGCGTCGAAGCCCATCGGGTGCAGCACGTTGAACCCGATCATCCGGGCGTAGCGGGTGTAGCTGTCGGTGCCGATGTAGCCCAGCGGGTGGCCGACGTGCAGCCCCGCCCCGGACGGGTACGGGAACATGTCCATCACGTACAGCTTCGGGGCGCCGGCGCGCGGGTGGTCGGGATCGCTGAGCGGCCCGGACGGGTTCGGCGCGTTGAACGTGCCGTGCTCGTCCCAGTAGTCCTGCCACTTCGTCTCGATCTCGCCGGCCATCCCGGCGGTGTACCGGAACGGAGGGATGTCCTCACTCATGCGATCGCCTCGCTTCGCTCGGCGATGCATTCGCAGAACGCTCCGCTGATGATTCGCTCGCTACGCTCGCTCATTGTCGCCACCTCGGTCTGTCGATTCCGGACATGAAAAAGCCCCTCGCGCAGGAGGGGCTGCCGTGCGGACGGTCACGGGGACGTCAGCACGGCTCACTAAGAAGCCGGAATGCCCGGAACATGGGATCAGTCTACCGTATCGACCCCGATGCTCGTGGTCCCTTATCGCGGGTGTCCGCTGGGCCGGAAACCGGCCCGGCCCAGCGGTCCCGCACGGCGCTCACATGTGAAGGTCTTCCTCGATCCTCTTGATCTGGTGCCGCGCCATGGCCAGGTTCGCCCGGCTCTTCAGCAGCGCCAGGTAGATGAACAGGCCCTGCCCGCCGCGGCTGCGCAGCGGGCGGATCAGGTGGTACTGCGTGCCCAGGGTGATCAGGATGTCCTCGATCTCGTCCTTGAGCTTGAGCAGGTCCAGTGTGCGCATCTTGGCGCGGACCACGTCGGTGTTGCCGGCAGCCGCGACCGTCAGGTCGAGTTCCTTGCTGCTGCCCAGCGTGCCCAGCGCCATACCGCTGGTGTAGTCGACGACGGCGACACCGATCGCGCCGTCGATCTGCATTGCTTCCTTCAGTGCCGTATCCATGTCGGGCATGGAGTCCTCCTGCTTTCGCGGTCGGGGAAGTAGGTTGTTCGGTTCGCAGTTGTGCAGTTGAGGACGGCGTCACCTCCAACTTGGGTTCTTCGGGGCGGTGTCAGGACGGACGGTCCGCCACCAACTTGCCCACCCGCACGGCCACCGGCCGCGCCTCGTGGTGGAGCAGGCCGAGGTTGATTCCCGCGTCGGCCAGCACGGTGAGCAGGGCGGTATGGCCGGCGGCGAAGGTCGCCACGTAACCGCCCGAGGCTCGGGTCACTGTCTCCTGGAACTCGCCGTAGGCCGCCCCGAGGGCGATCTGCTGGGCGAGTCCCAGGTAGGCCGCCGACATCGCGGCCATGGTTTCCGCCTCGACCCCCTCCACGTCCTGCGCGACGAGAAGGCCGTCGGCGCTGGCCACCAACGCGCCGTGCACCTGCGGCAGCCGGACGCGAAGCTGGGCGAGTTCGTCCAGCACCTGGCGCTCGATACCCACCAGCCGTCTCCTCCCCGTTCGGATGAATCGCCGCAGCGCGGGTGCCGGAACGAGGCTCCAGCCGCGCGGTAGGAACATCACCGCGTCACCGCAGCGCCCGCAGGATTCGCATGAGGGTGCTGTCCGAGCACTCCTCGACCGGCGCGCGCACCTGGTCGGCCGCGATCACCGGCCACCGGTGCGGCTCGGCCAGCCGCCGCCTGGGCAGCGGCAGAATCGGCCCCACCGTCGGCTCCCTGGCCCGCTCGCCGTCGCGACCCGCGGCGTCGCGGCCGGCATCGTCGCGGCCCGGCGCGTCGCGCCGGTCGCTGTCGCGGGTGGTTTGGCGCGCGATGCCGACGCGGTCAGCGCCGGCCTCGCGCCGGTTCCCGCTCTCGCGGTCGCCGCTGGATTCGCGGTGGCCGCCGGTCTCGCGGCCGCCGGTCTCGCGGCCGCCGGTTTCCGGGACCTGGGCGGTCACGACGGGCACCGAGGCCGATCCCCGGGCCATCGGAACCGCGGCCCGGGCCTCGACGCGCTGCTCCGACGCGCGGACAAGTGCCGCCGCCGTACGGGCCCGCACGGCCGCCACCGACTCGGCGACCGCCGACCCGCCGGGCCGGCCGGGTTCGATCAGCCCGGCGCGGACCAGCCGCCGGGCCTCCAGCAACATCACGAACGTCTCCCGGCCGAGCAGCCGCGCCAGGTCGGCGGGGCTGCGGCGGCGGTCGGCGTTCGCGACGATCTCCCACTGCGCGGCGGTCAGCGAGACCTGGTGGCCACGCAGCCGGCGGGACGGCACCACGGCGGCGGTGTCGACCGCCGGATCCGGCCAGACGTCGGTGAGCAACCGCCGGCGGCGGTCCACCTCGGCGCAGGCCGCGGCGAACTCGACGTCGCAGAACGAGCCGAGCGGGTTCACGGCGTCCGGCTCGAACCGGGCGCCGACGGCGGCGTCGAAGAGGAAGTAGGCGGCGTCCATGAGTGCCGAGAGCACCGAGAGGGCAAGTTCGTTGTGGCTGATGTGCCCGTCGGCGATCAGGCTCTCGCCGACCCGGCCGGTCGAACGGCCGGCCGCGACGGCGGCCCGCCACACCTCCGCCGGCACCCGCCCGGATGCCGTCAGCAGCTTGTCGACGCCGCTGACCAGGCCGCATTCGGCATAGCTCAGACGGCCGTCGACGATGTAGATGGCACCGCCGGGCGGGTCCTCGACCCGCAGCGCGCCGGTGACACCGACGGCGCACCACGGCTCCAGGGCCTGCCGCAGGGTGGACGGCGGATTGGATGCACCCACAAGGGACCTCTCGACGGTCGGGCCGCCGCTGCTCGTCGCGCCGGTCGGCTGCGACTCGGGCTGCGACTCAGGCTGCGACTCAGGCTGCGACTCAGGCTGCGACTAGGTGGCGGCCGATGCTGTGCAGCGAGCGCTGGGTCATGGCGAGGTTGCCGATCAGGCGGTCCAGCCAGACGTAGAGCACCAGGCGCGCATCGAAGTCGGGCACGACGAAGTGGATCAGGTGATACCCGTTGGCAGCGGTGATCACGATGTCTTCCACGTACCCGGGCGTCGCCGGTGCGACGAACGCGGGGCTGCCCATGGTCGCGCGGACGATCTCCATCGGCCCCGCGTCGGCGCTGTCGGCGCCGGCGTCGGCACCATCGGCGGCCTCGGGGTCGAAGTGGTCCCGGCCGACCACGGCCGTGTAGTCGCCGGCCGGACCGTCCCGGCCGGCGGCAGCCACCGTCATTCCGCTCGAATGATCGATGAGAGATGCACGCAAGGTGCCCTGGATGGCCATAACCTGCTTGAGGCAGTCGTCGAATGCGGGCACATCAGCTCCCTGAGACGAGGCGTCTCTTCCGATGCCCCCGTCCCCGCGCTCCGGCCAGAGCGTGAACGAGACCTGGTACCAATGGGTGAATATCACCCAGTACTTACCGACGCCACGACGTTACCCCGCGCTACCCACTCCACGCAGGCGGCTCCGAGATGACGATCGGTCTGCATGTATGACCCGAACGGACGGTTGCATCGCGGCCAGCAGGGTGCAAGTTGCATTCGCGGTCACGGCGCGCGGTGGTGCCGGTTCACCGACTTTGCGCCTGACTTGTTCCTCTTCAGGCGATTTTGGCGCTCGGCGCATGCCCCATCGGACGGATAACCTGTGAGCACGCCGATGGTCGCTCACATTTCTCCAGCGCCACCCGCCGGAGATCGGTCGCGGATCGCTCCGCAACCGGACGGCACACCAGCGGCTCTCTACTGGTGGGGCGCCATGCCGGAACGAAGGAGATCCGTTGACCACACAGCGCATGTACGACGAGCTGGGCAACCCGCTGCCGCCGCCGGAGTTCCGCGCCATGGCCGAGGCGATCGTGAGCAACATCGAGCAGGTCATCGAGGGCAAGACCGCCACCGTGCGGCTCGCGCTCGCGGTGCTGCTCGCCGAGGGCCACCTGCTGATCGAGGACGTGCCCGGGGTCGGCAAGACCAAGCTCGCCAAGGCGCTCGCCCGCTCCATCGACTGCACGGTGCGCCGCATCCAGTTCACGCCGGACCTGCTTCCCTCCGACGTCACCGGGGTCAGCGTCTACAACCAGGAGAGCCGCGACTTCGAGTTCAAGCCGGGCGCAGTGTTCGCGAACATCGTCGTCGGCGACGAGATCAACCGGGCCTCGCCGAAGACGCAGTCGGCGCTGCTGGAGTGCATGGAGGAGAAGCAGGTCACCGTCGACGGTGTGACCTACCCGCTGCAGACGCCGTTCATGGTCGTCGCCACCCAGAACCCCATCGAGATGGAGGGCACCTACCCGCTGCCCGAGGCGCAGCGCGACCGGTTCACCGCCCGCATCGCGATGGGTTACCCGGACGCCGGCGCCGAACTCGCGATGCTCGACGTGCACGGCGCCCACGACCCGCTGAACGACCTGCGTCCGGTGTCCGACGCGAACATGGTGCGGCGGATGGTCGCGACCGTCCGCGACGTGCACGTCGCCGACGCGATCAAGCAGTACGCCGTCGACCTGGTCACGGCGACCAGGGAGTCGCCGGACCTGCGGCTGGGCGCCTCGCCCCGGGCGTCGCTGCACCTGCTGCGCACGGCGCGCGCGGTGGCCGCCCTCGAGGCGCGCGACTACGTCCTCCCCGATGACCTGCAGAACCTCGCCGTGCCGGTGCTGGCGCACCGGATCATCCCCACCGCCGAGGCGCAGCTGTCCCGCCGCACCACCGATTCCATCGTGGCCGACCTGGTCACCCGGCTGGCCCTGCCGACCGACCGGCAGCCGCGTTCGCCGTACGACACCCGCACCCGCCAGCAGAGCACGGTCAACCCGTACGACCCCCGGAGGCGATGACATGCGCGAAGCGCTGCGCGGGCTCACCTCGCGCGGCCGGTGGTTCTTCGGCGGCGCCGCCGTGTTCGCCGTCTCGGCGCTGATCTTCGGCGAGAAGGACCTGCTGCGCGTCGCGATCCTGCTGGCGGCGCTACCGCTGCTGGCCGCGGCGTACGTGGGCCGCACCCGGTACAAGCTGTCGTGCAGCCGTTCGTTGCAGCCGCACCGCGTGCAGGTCGGCGGCAGCTCCCGCGTGGTGCTGCGGCTGCAGAACCTCTCCCGGCTACCCACCGGGACGATGCTCCTGGAAGACCGGCTGCCGTACGCGCTGGGCAGCCGCCCCCGGCTGGTGCTCGAGCGGCTCGGGCCGCACCAGGCCAGCTCGGTCGCCTACACGGTGCGCGCCGACGTGCGGGGCCGGTACGAGGTCGGCCCGCTCGTCGTCCGGCTCACCGACCCGTTCGGGCTGTGCGAGCTGGTGCGGGCGTTCCCTTCGGTCGACCGGCTCACCGTCATCCCGCAGGTGGTGCCGCTGCCGTCGGTGCGCCTGGCCGGCGAGTACGCCGGGGCGGGTGAGAGCCGGGCGCGCTCGGTCGCGGTCCACGGAGAAGACGACGCGGCCACCCGCGAGTACCGCTACGGCGACGACCTGCGCCGGGTCCACTGGCGCTCGACGGCCCGGGTCGGCGAGCTGATGGTCCGGCGCGAGGAGCAGCCCTGGGAGAGCCGGGCCACCGTCGTGCTGGACACGCGCAGCCTCGCCCACCGCGGCGAGGGCCCGACGGCGAGCTTCGAGTGGGCCGTCTCGGCGGCCGCCAGCGTCGCCCTGCACCTGCGGCACAACGGCTACAAGCTGCGGCTGGTGACCGACTCCGGGATCGACGCAGACGCCGGTGAGGGCGGCGGCGAGGGCATCCTGCTCGACCACCTCGCCGAGGTGAAGCTCTCCCAGAAGGGCGACATCGCGCGGCTCGTCGACGTGGTCAAGCACCGCACCGACGGCGGGCTGATCATCGGCGTGTTCGGGCTGATCACCCCGGCCGAGGCCGAACTGCTGGCGTCGCTGCGCACCAACGGCGCCACCTGCCTTGCCCTGCTGATCGACAGCACCACCTGGCTCAACCTGCCGACCATGGCGCGCGAGGAGGCCGACCGGGCACACGGCGTCGCCGCGTTGGCACTGCTGCGCAGCGGCTGGCGGGTGGTCGGTATCCCGCACGGGGCGAAGCTCGCGGCGCTGTGGCCGGAGGCGGCCCGCGGCTCGCGCGGCTTCACCTGGCGGGCGGCGATGGCGGAGTCCGTTTCTGGAGGATTGAAGTGACGCAACGTCGGCACCTCACGCTCGTCGCTGCCGGCGCCACCGTGCTGGCCTCGCTGCCGCTGGCATCGGTGTTCGAGCGGTGGAGCTGGCTCGTCAGCTCGCTCCTCGTGGTCGGCACCATGACCGCGACGGCGGTGCTGCTGCGCAGCGTGCGGGCACCCGGTTGGGCGCCGACGGTCGGCATGATCGCTGCCTACATCGTGACGCTGACCTGGCTGTTCAGCGACGGCAAGGCGCTGCTCGGGCTGGTGCCGACCCCGGCGACCATCGAGCGGTTCAACGATCTGCTCGTGTCCGCCGGCGTCACGATCCGCGAGAGCGGCGTGCCGGTGGCCGACGAAGACGGGCTGCTGTTCCTGGCGGCGATCGGCGTCGGTGCGGTGCTGCTGTCCGTCGATCTGGCGGCCGTCGTCGCCCGGCGCCCGGCCATCGCCGGCATTCCGATGATCGCGATCTACCTGGTACCGGTCGGCACGCACACCTCCAGCGTCAGCTTCCTGGCCTTCGTCTGCACCGCCGCCGCGTTCCTGTGGCTGCTCGCCACCGACAACGTCGACAGGGTCCGCCGCTTCGGGAGACGGTTCACCGGCGACGGCCGCGACATCGACGTGTGGGAGCCGTCGCCGTTGGCGGCCGCGGGCCGGCGGCTCGCGCTCATCGGCGTGGCGGTCGCGGTGATCCTGCCGATCGCGGTGCCGGGCATGACCACCGGCCTGCTCGACCGGTTCGGCACCGGTGTCGGCGAGGGGTTGGGCAGCGGCTCCGGCCAGGGCCGCCCCGGCAACGTCAACCTGTTCTCGTACCTGCAGGGTGCGCTGGTCCGCGAGCGCAGCTACGACATGGTCAAGGTGACCACGAACGACCCGAACCCGTTCTATCTGCGCTTCGCCGTGGCCGAGGATCTGAACAACAACGGCTTCGTGAACCGGCCCTGGTCGCAGGGCCGGTCACTCAACAGCATCCCGCAGCCGACGCAGGTCGCGGCGAACGGCGTCACCTACAAGGCGCACCAGGCGCAGGTCGAGATCCTCCAGTTCAACGAGCAGGTGCTGCCGGTCTTCCCGCAGCTCGCCCACATCGACCGCCTCGACGGCGGCAACAACTGGCTGTACGACCAGCGCGCCGGCGTCGTGTACTCCAAGCGCACCAACGCGAAGGGTCGCAAGTACACCTTCAGCTTCGTGCACGCCGAGTTCACCCCCGACGCCCTGCGCACCGCCCGCGAACTGGCCACCGAGGACCAGGTGCGCCAGGCGTACACCGCGTTCCCGGACGTGCCGGCGGTCAAGGACACCGCACTTGACCTGGTGAAGGGCAAGACCAACCAGTACGACAAGGTGCGCGCGATCTACGACTTCTTCGCGCCGTCGAACGGCTTCACCTACAGCCTGACCACTGTCAAGGGCAACAGCGGCAGCGACATGGTCGACTTCATCTCCGAGGGCGGCCGGAAGGGCTACTGCGAGCAGTACGCCGCCGCGATGGCGTGGATGGTCCGGGCCGTCGGCATCCCCTCGCGTGTCGCGTTCGGATGGACGCGCGGCAGCAACAAGAAGGACAACACCTACACGCTGACCAACTTCAACCTGCACGCGTGGACCGAGGTCTACTTCGACGGCTTCGGTTGGGTGCCGTTCGACGCGACACCGCCCGGGCAGATCGCCGGATCGGCCCCCAGCGCGTGGGCGCCCGACCCGGCCCAGCCCACCGGCCCGATCATCGCGCCGGACCCGGACGACCTGCGCGCCAGCGCCGGCGCCTCGGGCGGGGCCAGCGCACCGGCGACCAACCAGTTCGGCGGCAACGACGCGGCGCTCGGCGGCGACTCCGGAAACGGCGGCGATTCGGCCCGGTGGCCGTACTTCGTGCTCGCCGGCCTGCTGCTGGCGCTCGTGCTGCTGATGATGCCGGCGCTGCGCCGGGCCAGCCTGCGCCGGCGCAGATGGCCCGGCGGACGCGGCGGACGCGGTGGAGACGACGCCGGCGGCGGACACCGCGGAGACGACGCCGGCGGCGGACGCGGTGGAGACGACGCCGGCGGCGGAGGCGGAGGCGGCACGGGGGGCGATCCACCGGTGGCGGCCGACCCGGACGGCGCGGGCCGGGAACTCGTCGGTGCGGCCAGCGGGCACCGTCGGGCCAAGCGGGACGCCCACGCGGCCTGGGACGAACTGGTCGACACGATGATCGACTACCGGGTGGAGATCGACCCGGCGGAGACGCCGCGGCTCACCGCCGACCGGCTGATCGCCGACCTGTACATGAGCTCCAGCGCGGCCACCGGGGTGAAGACGCTCAGCCGGGCCGAGGAGCGGGCCAGGTACGCCCGGAGCCCGCTCACCGACGTCGACCTGGCGACCCCGCTGCGCGACGTGCGGTCGGCGCTGCGCTACGGGGTGTCCCGACGCACCCGACTGGTCGCCGTACTGCTGCCGCCCTCGGTGCTGGCCAGATGGCGCGCCGGCTTCAGCGCCCGGTACGCGGCGACGATCACGGCCGTCGGCAAGCGGCGGGACGCCCTGACCCGGACAGTCAGCCCCAGGCGCCTGCTCGCCAGCCGCACCGGCCGGTAGCCGGCCGACTCCGCCCGCCGGAAAGCGCGAGCGCCGGTGGGCCCGTTCCGGGCCCACCGGCGCTCGCGCATTGACTACAGGATCAGATGTCGCCTTCAGGGCGGCGCCGCCACCGATCTTCCAGGCGATCGACGAACGAACCGCGGCGGCCGCCCGACCGGGTGCGGCGCGAGGCCGTACCGTCGACGGCGCGCAGGTCGTTCGACTGACCGCGCCGGTAGGCCTGCATGCCGAAGGCAACAGACCCCAACATCACCAGGAACCCGCCGACGCCCAACAGTGGGGCGTTGCCCATCACGCCGTATACGAGGAGCGCCAGCCCGCCCAGGAACAGGACGGCGGCAACCAGAATGCGGCGCCGTGCGTGAAAGCGCGGATCGCTGGCGCGCACCGCCGAGGCGAACTTGGGATCCTCGGCAAGCGACCGCTCGATCTGCTCGAACAGCCGCTGCTCATGCTCCGAGAGCGGCACGGCACTCCTCCCCGGTCATCGACGGCCGGCCCGGACGGACCGGCGCGACCGTTGCAGCCGAGCGGCTGCTTGCCTACGAGTCTACGAGCGGGTCAGCGGGTCGGAAAGCGGGACGTTGGTCCCGCCGTGCCGATTTTCGGTGATCAGACCCTTGGCCGGCCGTCGCCCCACCCGTCACTCGCGCGTATTCCTTCCACCAAAGTTACCCCCTGGTGTCATGATCTACCCGTGCGGGCGGCCCGGCCGGGCCGGTTTCAAACGGGGGCCGCTTGACCGCGGCCTCCGCTTCGCTGCGCCCGCTGGCGCCCCGCTCGGGCTGCCCGATCAAGCTGGCCGGACGGACGGCACCCGCGCCGAACCGGGCGGCCGCGGCATCGGCGGCCCGCTCCGCCTCGCGCCAGCCGACCTCGCGTTCGCCCAGGCTGAGCTGGTGCGGCGCCGCGCCGGCGGCGGCCAGTCCCTCCACCCGGACGCCCACCAGCCTGATCCGGTCGCCCGGGCGCAGCGCCTCGAACAGAGCCCAGGCCGTCTCGAAGATCTCCCGGCTGACGTCGGTGGCCGCGCCCAGGGTGCGCGACCGGTTCAGGGTTCGGAAATCCGACAGTCTCACCTTCAGGGTGACGGTGCGCCCGGCCTGCCCGGCGCGGCGCAGCCGCCCGGCCGTTTTGCCGCTGAGCTCCAACAGCGCCTGCCGGATCATCGCCGGGTCGGCCACGTCGGTGTCGAACGTCGTCTCGGCGCCGATCGACTTCTCCGGCTGGTGCGGCACGACGGCGCGCGGGTCGCGGCCCCAGGACAGCTCGTGCAGGTGGGCCGCGGCCGCCTCGCCGAGCGCGCGGCGCAGCAGGCCGAGCGGCGCCTCGGCCACGTCGCGCACCGTGCGCAGCCCGAGCCGCTGCAGCGCCTCGGCCGACTTCTCCCCCACTCCCCACAACGCGGCGACCGGCAGCGGGTGCAGGTAGGCGAGGACCCGGCCGGCCGGGACGACGGCCAGGCCGTCTGGCTTGGCCCGGGTGGAGCCGAGCTTCGCGACGAACTTCGTGGACGCCACCCCGACGGAGCAGGTGAGCTGCTGCTCGGCGAGGACCCGGGCCCGGATGGTGGCCGCGATCGCCGCCGGCCGGCCGAGCAGCCGCACCGCGCCGGCGACGTCCAGGAACGCCTCGTCCAGCGACAGCGGCTCGACCAGCGGCGTCACGTCGCGGAAGATCGCCATCACCGCGCGCGAGGCCGCCGTGTACGCGGCGAAGTCGGGCGGCAGGAAGATGCCCTGCGGGCACAGGCGCTGGGCGCGCGCCCCGGGCATGGCGCTGCGGACGCCGTACTCGCGCGCCTCGTAGCTCGCCGAGGACACCACGCCGCGCGGCCCGGCGCCGCCCACGATCACCGGCTTGCCGCGCAGTTCCGGGCGCCGGCGCACCTCGACCGACGCATAGAAGGCGTCCATGTCGACGTGCAGCATGGTGCAACCGGTGTCGTCGGCATCGGGACCGAACTCGCCCGCACTCTCGCCCCGCGGCAGCGCCTGACTTCGCCCCACGGGCAGCAGGCTAACTCCCCCGTACGACAAGAAGCGGGATCGCCATCTCCGTCGCCGTGTACGACCCGTGGAACGCGATCATCTTGCTGATCGGCGTCGCCTCCAGCCCGGTGGCGAGCACGACGTGGTCGTCGTGGCACATCGCGACGACGTCGCCGATGCGCCGGGCGTGCTCGGGGGTCACCGGGCCGAACCAGCCCGCCGCCACCGCCTCCTCGCGGCTGCCGACCCAGGCGGCGTCGCCGAGCACCGCGCGCCAGGCGGCCAGCACGTCGTCGGCCGCGCCCGGCACCACGTGCAGGTACCGCACCCGCGGCTCCCCCGCGACCACGGCGACGCCCGCCCGCAGCCGCTCGTCGGTCCCGACGTCGAAGCGCCGGTCGGCGGGCACGTTGAGCTGGCCGTGGTCGGCGGTCACCAGCAGCGCGGCGTCGGACGGCAGGCCCTCGGCGAGCATGCGCACCAGCCGGTCGACACCGGCCACCGCCGCCCGCCACGGCGGCGAGTCGATGCCGTACTGGTGACCGGTCCGGTCGACCTCGTTGACATAGCCGTACACGAGCGAGCGCGGCGTGGCCCGCAGCGCCCCGAGCATCTCCGCCGCGACCGCGTCGGCCCCGGCCGCGCCCCGGAACCGCGACCCGCGGTAGGCCGCCACCGTCAGCCCGCTGCCCTCGAACTCGGGCTGGCTGACGACCGTCGCCGGCACGCCGGCCGCCTCGGCCCGCGCGAACACCGGCTCCACCGGCTGCCACTGCCGGGGGTCCGGGTCGGCGTCCCAGCGGATGTGGTTGAGCACCCGGTCGGTCCCGGGAACGTTCAGGAAGAACCCGACGATGCCGTGGTGCCCGGGTGTCACCCCGGTCCCGAGCGTGACGAGGCTGGTCGGCGTCGTCGACGGGAACCCGGCGGTCAGCTCGCGGGCCGACCGGTCGGCGGCGAGCTGGGTCAGCGTCGGGGCGTACGGGGCGGCAACCGGCAACTGGTGCCAGCCCAGCCCGTCGACCAGAAGGACCGCGACCCGCCGCGGCGCCGACAGCGCCGCGGCGAGGCCGAGCGGATCGGCGCCGGGCACCCCGACGGCGGCCAGCGCGCTCGGCATCACGTCGGCGAGGCTGGCGGTGCCGTAGCGGGGGCGGAGCTGGTCGAAAAGCGTCATGCCAGCCGGGCCAGCAGGTGCAGCTGCGTCGCGATGTCGCGGTACGGCGGCAGGGTGGCGGCCAGCGTCTCGATCGCGCGCAGCCGCTCCTGCTCGCTGTCGAGCACCACGCCCGGCACGAGATCGGTGATCACCCGCACGCCGTGGATCTGCTCGACGGTGAGGCCGGCGCCGGCCAGCAGCGCGCTCGCCGACGGGGCGTCGTAGCGGCGGCGCAACCGGTCGGCCGGACCGGTGCTGCCGGTGGGGTCGGTGAGCAGCGCGTGGGCGGCGTCGAGGTGACCGCTGATCGCGCGGGCGAGCACGGCGGCCGCCCGGTTGGCGACGATCACGCTGGCCGCACCGCCGGGCCGCAGCGTCGCCGCGATCGACTTGGCCGCGCTCACCGGGCTGTCGACGAGCTCCAGCACGCTGTGGCACAGCACCAGGTCGGCGCTGCCGGGCGCCGCCACCTCGCCGAGCGCGTCGATATCACCCTGCACCGCGACGATCCGCCCGCTGGCGACGGGTCCCGCCGGGTCCGCCAGCGGGCGCAGCGGAGCGGAGCCCGTGGTCAAGCGGTCCCGGCTGGCAACTGGCATCGAGTCCTCGGCGACCCGGCGGGTGAGCGCGGCCAGCGCGTCCGGGCTCGCGTCGACGACGGTGACGCGGTGCCCGGCCCGGGCCAGCGGCACCGCGAAGCCGCCCGTGCCGCCGCCGACGTCGACGATGTCGACGGGCCGGCCGGCGCGGTCGAGCTCCTGCCGCAGCACCGCCCAGACCACGCTGTTGGTTCGGTCCACGCAGGAAGCCTAATCGGCCGGCCGCCCCGATTACTCCCGGCCGGTTACTCCCGGCCGGTTACTCCCGGCCGGTTACTCCCGGCCGGCGGAGGTGGGCCAACCGAGTGGCCCGTGACCGCCGCCGAGCCGCCAGGCCGCGCCGCGCGCCAGCGCCGTGTGGACGTAGGCCTTCGCACCGTCGAGGGCCGCGTCCACGCCGACGCCACGCGCCAGCAGCGCCGTGATGGTGGCGCCGAACGCGTCACCGGAGCCGTGGTTGTTGGCCGTGTCGATCCACGGCGCGCGCAGCAGGCGCACCTGGCCGTCATGCCAGACGGCGTCGACCGCGTCGGCGCCCGGCAGCCGGCCGCCCTTGACCACGACGCACCGCGCGCCGGTCGCGGCCAGCGCCTCGGCGGCCAGCACCAGGTCGTCCACTGTGGACAGCTCCCGGCCGGTGAGCAGCGCCGCCTCGCGCATGTTCGGGGTGACGACGGCGGCGTGCGGGAACAGCCCCTCCAGGTAGACCTTGTCCACAGTGGAGGGAAACAGCCGGGTGCCGGCCGAGTTGACCAGCACCGGATCCACCACGAAGTTCGGCAGCCGGGGCGCATAGCCGACCAGCAGTTCCACTGTGGACTCCGTCGCCAGCATTCCCGTCTTCACGGCCGCCACCGGGAGGTCGGCGAGCACCGCGTCCAGTTGCGCGGCGACGAACGCGGCCGCAACCGGCTCGATCGCCCTTATCTCGGCGCTGTTCTGCGCGGTGAGCACGGTGATCACGCTCGTGCCGAAGACCCCGTTCAGGGCGAACGTCTTGAGGTCGGCCTGCAGGCCGGCCGCGCCACCGGAATCCGAGCCGGCGATGGTGAGGGCGACTCCGGGCTGCTCCATCGGCCCATGATCACACGGCCGGGTTCCGCTGCGAGCCTGGCCTCCGGAAGCCGGCGCGCGACCGCGGCTCAGCGGAAGTCGCGCGACGACGACCTGGTGGGCATCGCCAGCGACGCCACGTGGTCGGCCCGCAGGTTCAGCACGCCCTCGACGTTTTCCAGGATGCCCCGCACCACGAGGGCGTTGGACAACCGGACCACCCGCCGGAACCGGTGCCACAGGCCGGGAGTGCAGGTGACGTTCAGCATGCCGGTCTCGTCTTCGAGGTTGATGAACGTGACGCCGCCGGCGGTCGCCGGGCGCTGCCGGTGGGTGACGATGCCGCCGACGTGCACCCGGCGCCCGTGCTCCACGGTGGCGAGCGCGCTCACCGACAGGACGCCGCCGGCCGTCAGGTGCTCGCGGACGAACTGCACGGGGTGCGCGTCGGGAGCGAGGCCGGTGGCCCACACGTCGGCCATGAGGTCCTCGACCGGGGTCATGCCGGGCAGCGTCGGCGCGGTGATGCCGGTGGCGGTGCCCGGCAGGCGTCCGCTCTTCTCCTGGGCCGCGGCCCCGGCGCCCCACAGCGCCTCGCGGCGGGTGAGCCCGAAGCCGGCGAACGCGTCGGCGGTGGCCAGCGCCTCCAGGTGCGCGGTGGTCAGGTCGGCGCGCCGGGACAGGTCGGCCATGTCGAGGTAGGGGCCGTTCGCGGCGCGCTCGGCCTCGATCCGCTCCGCGACGTCGTCGCCGAGGGTGCGCACGCTCTTCAACCCCAGCCGGACCACCGGGCCGCCGATCCCCCAGTACTGCCACGGTTCCCCGGGCCCGGTGCGCGGCCCGCCCGGCTCGATCGGCGGTTCCAGCGTCGCCGCGGCGTTCGAGGCGTTGATGTCCGGACGCCGGACGGTGACGCCGTGCCGGCGCGCATCGTCCACAAGGGACTGTGGCGAGTAGAAGCCCATCGGCTGGGCGTTGAGCAGCGCGGCGCAGAACGCGGCCGGGTGGTACCGCTTCAGCCACGCGCTCGCGAACACGAGGTAGGCGAAGCTCATCGCGTGGCTCTCCGGGAACCCGTAGTTGGCGAACGCGGCGAGCTTGGTGTACAGGTCGTCGGCGAGGTCGCCGGTGATGCCGTTGGCGGCCATACCCGCGTAGAGCCGGCCCTTGATCTGGGCCATCTTCGCCATCGAGCGCTTGGAGCCCATCGCCCGGCGCAGTTCGTCGGACTCGGCCGGGGTGAACCCGGCGACGTCGATGGCCATCTGCATCAGCTGTTCCTGGAACAGCGGCACGCCGAGCGTGCGCTCCAGCGTCTTCTCCAGCTTGTCGTGCGGATAGGTGATCTCCTCCATCCCGTTCTTGCGCCGGATGTACGGATGCACCGAGCCGCCCTGGATCGGGCCGGGCCGGATCAGCGCCACCTCGATCACCAGGTCGTAGAACTTGTCGGGCTTCAGCCGGGGCAGGGTGGCCATCTGGGCCCGGCTCTCCACCTGGAACACGCCCACCGAGTCGGCCCGGCACAGCATGTCGTAGACCTCGGTGTCCTTCAGCGGCATGTCGTCGAGCGCGAGCGTGGACTCGATCATGTCGAACGCGTAGTGCAGCGCCGAGAGCATGCCGAGCCCGAGCAGGTCGAACTTCACCAGGCCGACGGTGGCGCAGTCGTCCTTGTCCCACTGCAGCACGGTGCGCTTGGGCATCCGGGCCCACTCCACCGGGCACACGTCCACCACCGGCCGGTCGCAGATCACCATGCCCCCGGAGTGGATCCCGAGGTGACGCGGGAACGTCTGCAACTCGTTGGCGAACTCGATGACGTGGCCCGGGATGTCCTCGGTCTCGGACGTGGCCTGGTAGCCCCAGCGGTCGATCTGCTTGCTCCAGGCGTCCTGCTGGCCGGGCGAGTAGCCGAACGCCTTGGCGATGTCGCGCACGGCCGAACGGGGCCGGTACGAGATGACGTTGGCGACCTGGGCGGTGTGCCGGCGGTCGTACTTGTCGTAGACGTGCTGGATGGCCTCCTCGCGCCGGTCGCTCTCGATGTCGACGTCGATGTCGGGCGGCCCGTCGCGCTCCGGCGACAGGAACCGCTCGAACAGCAGCTCGTGCTCCACGGAGTCGACGTTGGTGATGCCCAGCGCGTAACAGACCGCCGAGTTGGCCGCCGAGCCCCGGCCCTGGCAGTAGATGTCGCTGTCCTTGCAGAACTTCACGATGTCGTAGACCACGAGGAAGTAGCCGGGGAAGTTCATGCTCTCGATCAGGGCCAGCTCGTGCTCGATCTGCCGGTACGCCTTGGGATTGCCGGCCGGGTCGCCGTAGCGCCGGCGCGCGCCGTCGTAGGTGAGCTTGCGCAGCCAGCTCATCTCGTCGTGGCCGGGGTCCATGCTCTGCTTGTCGTACGGCGGCAGGTTGGGGGCCAGCAGGTTCAGGTCGAACGCCAGCGCCTCGCCGAGGGCGGCGGCGGTTTCGACCGCGCCCGGGTACGCGGCGAAGCGCTCGGCCATCTCCTCGCCGCTGCGCAGGTAGGCACCGGCCGCGGCCGGCAGCCAGCCGTCGATCTCGTCCAGGCTGCGCCGGGCCCGCACGGCCGCGAGCGCCGTCGCGAGCCGGCGCCGCGCGGGCGTCGCGTAATGGACGTTGTTCGTGGCGACGATCGGCAGGCCGCGCTCCTTGGCGAGGGTCGCCAGGGCGTCGTTGCGGTCGTCGTCGTCGGGCAGGCCGTGGTGGCTCAGCTCCACGGCGACGGCGTCCGCGCCGAACAGGTACACCAGCCGGTCCAGTTCGGCGCGGGCGGCGGCCATCCCGTCGCGGACGAGCGCCGCCGGCACCGCGCCCTTGCGGCAGCCGGTGAGCACCTGGACGTGCCCGTTCAGCGCCGCGCCGAGCACGTCGGGGTTGTAGACCGGCTTGCCCTTCTCGCCGCCGCTGAAGTGGGCCTGCGAGATGGCGCGGGACAGCCGGGCGTATCCGTCCGGCCCGCGGGCGAGCAGCAACAGGTGCTTCCCCACCGGATCCGGCTCCCCGTTCTGCGGCCCGGGCAGGCCGATCGACAGCTCCGCCCCGAAGACGGTCGGCACGCCGAGCTGCCGGGCGGCCGTGTTGAACCGGACCACGCCGTACATCCCGTCGTGGTCGGTGACGGCCAGTGCGGTGAGGCCGAGCCGGGCCGCCTCCTCGGCCAGTTCCTCGGGGTGGCTCGCGCCGTCGAGGAAGCTGAAGTTGGTGTGGCAGTGCAGTTCCGCGTACTCGACCTTGGCGGGCGCGCGGATCAGCGCCGGCGCCTTGTACTCGGGCCGCTTGCGGCCCCAGGCCGGGGAGTCGCCGCCGTCCGGCTCGACCGCGATCGGGTCGACGATCAGCGGCGCGTCGGGCACGCCGGTGCCCCAGCCGTCGGTGCCCTTGCCCGGCTTGCCCGGCACCTTGCCGGACAGCCGCCGCTCCAACTCGTTCCACGGAATGTCCGGGTTATGAAAGCCCATGCGCAGACTCCCCGCGATCTTGGACGGTTACGACGGCCCCGCCCGTGGTAACCGTCCAAGATCGCCGAATGAGGGGCTCAGTCATAGACGGCCTCCACCGTCCAGCAGCCCTTGGCGAGGGCGGCCAGGACCGCTCGGCCGTCGGCCAGCACCAGCTGGAACCGGGCCGCCCGGTACGACTCCGCGGGCGCCCACCACCGCTCGTCGACAGGCCACGGCCCGGCCCACCGCACCACCTCCACCGGCCCGGCGCCGCCGATCGACACCCGGGCCGGCGGCGCGCTCACCGCCAGCCGGCCGGTGACGCCCACCGCCGCGCCGTCGGCGGCGCAGACCTCGGCCGGCACCGGCTCCGGGTAGACGGTGGCCGGGGCCGGGGCCGGGATGCGACCCGGCCAGGGCGGCTCGACCGGCCGATCGGGCACCCGCTCGTCGCCCCACGGCACCAGGCGCACCGCCTCGACGGAGGACCGCCCGCCGCTTCGCACCCCCATCAGCACCGCGTCCGGGCCGAGCAGGCCCTGCACCCGGGTCATCGCCCGGTGCGCCCGCTCGCGCTCCTCGCCGGCATCGCCCCACAGGCCCAGTTGCAGGCCGCCGTCGGCGAGCACCCCGTCGGGCACCAGGCGCAGGTGCACGATGCCCGCCGTGGGTCGGGCCGGCGCGGCGGCGCCCGGCCGGCCCCGGCCCCCGGTGAGCCAGCCGTCGAGCTGCCAGCGCACCCGGTCGGCGATCGCCGCCGCCGACAGCAGACCGTCGTGCCGCCAGGTGCGGTGCAGCTCCTCCCCCGCCTCGGTGCGCGCCTCGATGCCGAGCCGGGTGCAGGCCAGGCCGTGCCCGGCGAGCGTGGCGTGCAGCCGTTCCGCCAGCGCCCGGGCGGCGAACGCGGCCGCGTCGACCCGTTCGACCGGCTCGTCGAACGTCTCCGCCACCGCCAGCTCCGGTGGCAGCTGCCGGGGCGCGAGCGGCTGGTCGTCTTCGCCAGCGGCGCGGCGGTGCGCCATCGCGGCGTCGAACCCGAACCGGGCCAGGACGTCCGCCGGGGGCAGGGCCGCGAATTCGCCCAGTGTCCGGATCCCCAACCGCCGCAACAGGTCGACGAGCGGTGGGCGCCCGATCGCCGCGATGCTCAGCTCGGCGAGGAACGCGGCGGTCTCCCCCGGCTCGACGACCCGGCCGGCGCGGGCGGCCAGCACCGCGGCGAAGACGCCGTCGGCGATGCCGACCTGCGCCTCCACCGCGCAGACCTGGGCGATGTGCTCGACCAGCCGCTCAGCCGCCGCCTCGGGGCCGCCGTAGTAGCGCACCGGGCCACGGGCGGCCAGCGCGAGCACCCCGGGCCTGAGCACCTCGACGCCGGGCGCCAGCTCGGCCACCGCCGCGACCACCGGTTCGAACGCGCGGGCGTCGCGACCCTCGTCGCGGTCGACCACGACGAGCTGCGGGCAGCGGCCCTGCGCCTCGCGCTTGCGCAGCCCCCGACGCACGCCCTCGATCCGGGCGGCCGGCGAGCAGGAGAGCACCCGGTTGGCGTGCAGCACCGCCACCGGCCCGTGCGCCGAGATCCCCTCGACGATCTCGGCGGCGATCACCGGCCAGTCCGGGCACCAGACCGCCAGCGTGCGAGCAGTGGTACTCATGCGATCGCCTCGCTCCGCTCGGCGATGCATTCGCAAAGCGCTCTGCTGATGATTCGCTCGCTACGCTCGCTCATGCGGATTCCCGCCGGCGCAGCGGGTGGATCGTCGCGAGTTCCTCACCCGGTGCGGGCAGCGGCTCCACCACCGGCAGCGCGCCGCTCGGCAGCGGCAGCCACAGGTGGGTCACCCGGGGCGCGCTCGCCGCGCCGCGGCCGCGGGCCGTCACGGTGAGCTGCCGCCCGCGCAGCCGGCCCCGGCCCGCCTCGATGCCGTGCCACACCGGGTCGACGGCGTGCAGCGACAGGTCGACGGCCGGCCACGACCCGTACGGCACGAGCACCGCGCCGCGCTGGCGGGCCCGCGCGGCGAGCCGGCTCGCGATCGCCGGCGCGACGGTGCCGCCGGGGGACGCGGTGACGACGATGTCGAAGCCGTCGAGCAGGGCGGCCACCACGGTGGGCCAGTCGGGGCCGGGGGTTGGGACGAGGGCGAACCGGTCGAGCGCGATGCCGACCTCGGCCGCCGCCGCCACTCCGAGCGCGGGGAGCCCGACCACGGCACACCAGGACCCGCCCCGCGACGCCTCGGCGAGCAGCGCCAGCAGCACCGACGTGGCCACCGGCCCGCCCGTGGCGACGCCGATCGTGCTGCCGCGGCGCAGCCCGCCGCCGGGCAGCAGCGGCTGCAGTTCCGGCCGGACCGGAAGCAGCCGCTGGCTGCCCATTTCCACGAAGGCGTGCTCGCTGCCGGGGCGGACCAGGTCTCCCAGACCCGCCTCGCGCACGAGCTGTAACGCCGCCGAACCCCCGGACATCGCTGCCCCTGTTCCCGTGGTGCTAGCTGGCGCTAGCTGGCCAGGCCCTCCAGGACCGGCTGGTATGCGAAACCGAGGCCCACCTCGACCACGGCGATGAACTGCTCGGCCGAGCGCATCAGGTCATCGGCCTCGCCGGCGGTGACCACGCGCGGGATGCCGGCCTCGGCGGCGGCCCGCTTGGCGGCGCCGGCGGCGAAGAACGCCGCCCAGTCGCGCAGTTCCGGCGCGACCATGACCACCAGGGTCCACACGCTGGTGGGCCGGCTGCGGCGCACGCCCGGCGCGGGGGTGGCCCGGGCGGCGAGCACGGCGGCGGCGGCGCGCAGCGCGGCCAGGTGGGCGGTGGCGTAGCGCAGCCCGTCGGGCCGCATGGTGGCCGCCTCCTCCAGCCCCCGCCGGGCCATCGTGAGCAGCTCGCGCGGAGAGCGCTGCGGCAGGGCGTGAGCGGGCACCGGCAACTCCTGACGGGCGGGGGTGGCCGGCGACGCCGCCGGGCCACCGCTCGGGAACTGGTTCTGGGTGGTGGGTTGGCTCTGCGTGGGCACGGCCGCCAACGGTCGGGGCGATCGCCTGGTCGTCATGTCTGCGCCTCCCTCACCGCGTACGGTCAAGCCTCGGCCGCGACCGGCGGGCCGGCCGGGAGTAGCGCTTCCCCACACCACGCCCGGCCGGCTAGGCCCTCACCCGCCGCCCGGGGGTCGGGGGAGGCGGGTGAGGACCCCACCATCGGGCCGGACCCGCGAAAATCCGGCCCTGCGGTCGCGAACCGCATACTCGGAAACTCGACGCCGCGAATCGCCAACTTCCCGAGGGGTGTTCGAACGGCTGTTCGAACACGGCTAACAGTACACCCCGGGTACGACAAAAACGCAACGCGACGCTCGAACGCCCGTACGAAGTTTTTGCCTCCCGCCGTGCCCCCACCGTTGGCGTGATCAGAGGCAAGATTGGACCCATGCCCCATCCGAACGTGCAGGCGGTCCAGCACGCCCTCGATGCCGCCGGCGCCCGCGCCGCCGACGGCAGCCCGTCCCAGGTACGCATCCTTCCGGCGGCCGTGCACACGGCCGTGGCCGCAGCCGCGGCGCTCGGCGTCGACGTCGGGCAGATCGCCAACTCCCTGATCTTCGAGGCCGACGGCGAGCCGCTGCTGGTGCTGACCTCCGGCGCCCACCGCGCGAACGTCGACCGGCTCGCCGAACTCGCCGGCGTCAAGCGGGTGCGCCGGGCCACCCCCGACTTCGTCCGCCGGCACACCGGCCAGGTGATCGGCGGCGTGGCGCCGCTGGCCCACCCGAAGCCGGTCACCACGATCGTCGACGTCAGCCTCGCCGCCTACGACGAGGTCTGGGCCGCCGGCGGGGTGCCGCAGGCAGTGTTCCCGATCACGTACACCGAGCTGGTCCGGATCACCGACAGTCAGCCGCAGCACGTCGCGTGACGGTGACGCTGGACGTCTGGCGGGTGCCGCCGCGGGCCGTTCCGGGCGCACTGTGGCGGGTCGCCCGGCTGCCGCGGGCGCTGCGCCGGGCCGGCGACGTCGGGTTCGTCAAGCTGCTCGGCACCGGCCGCGGCAGCGGCTTCGGGATCACCGCCGGCGACCCGTGCCGGTGGGCCGCGCTCACGGTCTGGACGGGGGCGCCGCGTCCGCTCGTCGCATTCGACCGGATCGCGGCCGCACACTGCCGGCTCACCCTGCGCCCGATCGCCGCCCGCGGCCGGTGGGCCGGCCGCGAGCCCTTCGCCGCGCCCACCCGGCGCGCGGCCGGGCCGGCCGCACCCAGCTCGATGACCGCGACCAGCCGGCCCGCCGACGACGACGGACCCGTCCTCGTGCTCACCCGGGCCCGGCTGCGGCCCTCCCGGGCGGTGCCGTTCTGGCGCGCGATCGGCCCGGTCGCCGCGGCCCTGCCGCACGCCGACGGGCTGCTGACGGCCTTCGGGATCGGTGAGGCGCCGATAGGCTTCCAGGGGACGGTGAGTGTGTGGGCCGGCGGTGCCGACGTGAACGCGTTCGCGTACCGTACGGCCGAGCACGCGGCGGTGGTCCGGGCCACTCCGGAGCGCCGCTGGTATGCGGAGGAACTGTTCGCCCGGCTGGCCGTGCTCGACGTGACGGGTGACCGGGAGGTGATCGGTTGGAACGCGGAGCGGGCATGAGACTGGTCGCCTGGCAGGCCGCCGACCTGCTGCGGCACCTCGACGCCGCGATCACCGTCTACGGGCAGGCCATGGGTTATCCGCGCGACCTGCTGGAGACCCGCAAGGGCTACGTCGCCGCGCACGCGCACCGGCCCGACTTCCGCGCCGTGGCCACCCTCGGCGACGACGACGAGCTGCTCGGTTTCGGCTACGGCTACCGCTCGGCGCCCGGCCAGTGGTGGCACGACCAGGTGGTCGGGGCCCTTCGCCGCGACCAGCGGCGCTGGTGGTTCCATGACTGCTTCGAGCTCGTCGAGCTGCACGTGCGCCCGGACGCGCAGGGCCGCGGCCTCGGCGCCCGGCAGCTGGCCACGCTGCTCTCCGGCGCCCGGCAGAGCACAGTGGTGCTCTCCACACCGGAGGCCGACGAGTCGCGGTCCCGGGCGTGGCGGCTCTACCGTCGCTTCTTCTTCTCCGACGTGCTGCGTCACTTCTACTTTCCGGGCGACGACCGCCCGTTCGCCGTCCTCGGCCGGCAGTTGCCGCTCAGCGCTCCGCCTTCGTGAGGGTCCTGCTCGCGGCGCTGGTGCTGGTGCAGATCGGGTACCCGCTGGTCGAAGGCGGCGTGCGCGCGGCGTTCGTCGTGGTCATCGTCGTGCTCGGGTTCGCCCTCAGCGTCTGGCATGCCGCCGCGACGCGCGGTCCGCGCGCCGCGGCCGCCCTGATCGCGGTGACGGCCGCCGGCGGGCTCGCGGTCGAGGCGCTGGGTGTGGCGACGTGTGTACCGTTCGGCTGTTACTCCTACGGTTCCGCGTTGGGGCCGCGGGTACTGGGCGTGTCGTGGGTGATCCCGCTGGCCTGGACCTGGATGGCGTGGCCGGCCTGGCTGGCGGCCGGGGTGCTGGTGCGGCCCGTCGCCGCGCGCGTCGCGGTGGCGGCGTGGGCGCTGGCGGCGTGGGACCTCTTCCTCGACCCGCAGATGGTGGCCGAGCGCTACTGGACCTGGCGCGGCTCGTTGCGGGGACTGCCCGGAGTGCCCGACGTGCCACTGGGGAACTACCTCGGCTGGCTGGTCGTGGCCCTGGTGATGATGGCCGTATTGGCTATGTGGGCGCGCGGGGCCGCCTCCGGCTCCCGCGACGGCGTGATGCACGTGCTGTACCTGTGGACGTACTGCTCCTCGGTGCTTGCCCACGCGGTGTTCCTCGGCCTGCCGTGGTCGGCCCTGTGGGGCGGCCTGGCGATGGGTGCGGTGGCGGTGCCGCTGGGGGTGCGGCAGTGGCGATCGTCGTAGCGCTTCTCGCCGGGCCGGCCGTTCTGGTGCTCGTGCACGTGGCGGTGAACGTGCGCCTGCTCCGGCGAGTGGCTCCGTCCACTGTGGACTCGGTGGGCCGGGTCGCCGTGCTCCTCCCGGTGCGCGACGAGGCGCACCGCCTCGAGCCGTGCCTGCGCGCGCTGCTCGCGCAGCGCGGCTGCGAGATCCTCGTGCTCGACGACGGGTCGACCGACGGCACCGCCGCCCTCGTCCGCGCGGTCGGGGGCGCGCATGTGCGCCTGATCACCGGGGCGCCGCTGCCGCCGGGCTGGCTCGGCAAGCCGCACGCCTGCGCGCAACTCGCGGCGGCGGCCGGCGCCGCCGAGGTGCTGGTGTTCCTCGACGCCGACGTGGTGCTCGCGCCGGACGCGGTGGCGTCGGCGGTTGCCACGCTGGGCGGGTTCGATCTGTTGACGCCGTACCCGCGCATCGTCGCGGACGGGTTCGGGCAGCGCCTCGTGCAGCCACTGCTGCAGTGGTCGTGGCTGGCGTTCCTGCCGCTGCGGGCGATGGAACGCTCGCCGCGACCCTCGCTGGCGGCGGCCGGCGGGCAGTTCCTCGTGGTGCGGCGCGCGGCGTACGAGGCGGCCGGCGGGCACGCGGCCGTGCGGGCGAGCGTGCTGGAGGATGTCGAGTTGGCGCGGGCCGTCAAGCGGGCGGGCGGGCGGATCGCGCTGGCCGACGGGTCGGCCGTGGCCACGTGCCGGATGTACGGGTCGTGGCGGGAACTGATGGACGGGTACACCAAGTCGTTATGGGCGTCGTTCGGGTCGCGGCTGGCGGCGTCGGCTGTCATTTTGATGCTCTTGCTCTTGTTCGTACTGCCTCCTCTTGCGGTGCTGTTGTGGCCCGTCTCGCCGGCGGCGGCGCTCGCCGGCGCGGCCGGGTACGCGGCCGGGGTCGGCGGCCGCGCGCTCGCCGCCCGCGCCACCGGCGGCCGAGCTTTCCCCGACGCGCTGGGCCACCCGCTGTCGGTGCTGCTGTTCGCCTGCTTGGTGGCGCGGTCCTACCGCCGCCGCCGGACCGTGACATGGAAAGGCCGGCCGGTCGCATGAGCCAGGTGGTGATCATCGGGGCCGGCGTCGGCGGGCTGGCGACGGCGGTGCGCCTCGCGGCGGCGGGCCATCGCGTGACCGTGTACGAGCGGGCCGGCGAGGTCGGCGGCAAGCTGGGCCGGCTCACCGTCGGCGAGTTCCGGTTCGACACCGGGCCCAGCCTCGTCACGCTGCCGCAGGTGTTCGCCGACGTGCTGCCCGGCCTGGACCTCGTCGAGCTGGACCCGATCGTCAGGCACCGCTTCCCCGACGGCTCGGTGCTCGACTCGTGCCGCGACCCCGACGAGTTCGCCGCGCGGATCGGCGCCGCGTTCGGGCCTGCGGCCGCCGACGACTGGCGCCGGTTGTGGCGGCGGGCCGCGCGGGTCTGGGACGCGTCGTGGCGGCACATCCTCACGGTGCCGCTGGATTCCCCGCTGGGCGTGAGCCGGCTGGCGTGGCGGCTCCGTGACCTGGCCGCGGTCGCGCCCGGCCGGACGCTGCGCGGGGTCGGGCGCTCGACGCTGCGCGATCCCCGGCTGCGGATGCTGCTGGACCGGTACGCCACGTACGCGGGGGCGGATCCGCGCCGGGCGCCGGCCGCGCTCGTCGCGATCCCGTACGCGGAGCTGCGCTACGGCGGCTGGTACCTGCGCGGCGGGCTGGCCGGGATCGCCGACGCACTGCTGGCGCGGGCCGTGGACCTCGGGGTGGTGGTGCATCTCGGCGCGGCCGTCGCCGGGATCGAGACGGCGGCCGGCCGCGCGACCGGGGTGACGCTCGCCGACGGTCGCCGGGTGCCCGCCGACGTGGTGGTGGCGAACGCCGACGCGCTGCACGTCTACCGGGACCTGTTGCCGTCACCGCGCCGGCTCCGGGGGCTCGCGGATCGCAGCCTGGCCGGGTTCGTGGTGCTGCTGGGCCTGCGCGATCCCGGCGCCGGCGGCGCGCACCACACCGTGTACTTCCCGCGCGACTACGACGCCGAGTTCGACGCCGTGTTC
>Ga0070675_100000269_pt1 | contig 34213 bp, 33 predicted proteins | sample KBSM43metaG_FD_65343 | JGI IMG/M metagenome (GOLD analysis project Ga0070675, IMG submission 65343) | Miscanthus rhizosphere microbial communities from Kellogg Biological Station, Michigan, USA - KBS M4-3 metaG | ecosystem: Host-associated > Plants > Roots > Rhizosphere > Soil ... | reverse complement strand
CATTGGTCGGGACGGCGGGATTCGAACTCGCGACCCCTTGCACCCCATGCAAGTGCGCTACCAGGCTGCGCTACGCCCCGTTCGTCGGGATTATAGGCGGGCCCTCTCGCCACTCTCAGGGAACGAGCAGGCCGCGGATCGAAAGCAGTTCCTGTCGCACCTGCGCTGCCGACAGGGTGAAGAGCGGTGCGATCGGCGATTCGGCGTCGGCTTCGTCCTGGACGATCACATCCGTGGCACGACGATCGTGCCGCGGCGGCATCGCGGGCTCGACGTGCTCGGCCGCTTCGGTCCGAGCGGCCTGAGCGTTCGCCCGATGCGCGCCGGCATCGGCGAGACGATTGCGGGCGCCGCTGATGGTGAAGCCCTGCTCGTAGAGGAGCTCGCGGATCCGCCGGATCAGCAGCACCTCGTGGTGCTGGTAATAGCGGCGATTACCGCGCCTTTTCATCGGCTTGAGCTGGGTGAACTCCTGCTCCCAGTAGCGAAGCACGTACGGCTTGACGCCGCAGAGCTCGCTCACTTCGCCGATCGTGAAGTAGCGCTTGGCAGGGATCGGCGGGAGGGATTTCTCCATGAAATCAACAAGATCAGGAGATAAACCTCGACTTTACTCGAACTCATCCGCCGGCGGCGTGTCGCCTTGCACGACTCCCTTCAGTTTATGACTTGCGTGAAATGTCACGACATGGCGGGCCTTGATCGGGATGGCTTCGCCGGTCCGCGGGTTGCGCCCCGGCCGGGGTGCCTTGCGCCGGATGTTGAAGTTGCCGAAGCCCGACATCTTGACGTCGTCGCCTTCCAGCAGGGTCTTGTGGATCAGGTCGAAGAAGGCCTCGACCATGTCCTTCGACTCGCGCTTGTTGAGTCCGAGCCGCTCGAACAGCAGCTCGGCGAGCTCGGCCTTGGTGAGCGTGGGCGTCACCAGGGTGGGCTGCAGGCTGCGCGGCGCGGGCGGGATGCGGGTGGCCATGGTCGTCGATGCTCCGGTCACTGGGCCCGAAGGCGGACGCCAAGACGCGCTTCGAGTGCAGACAGGACGCCGGCGACGACGCTTTCGATGCGCTCGTCGGTCAGCGTCTGGGCGTCGTCGCGCAGCTCGAGCCGGAGGGCCAGGCTGCGCTCGTCGGCGGCGATGCCGGGCACCGGGGTCTTGGGCTCGTAGATGTCGAACAGGGTCGAGCCGCGGAGGACATCGCCCGCCGCCGCCTCGACCGCCGCCTGCAGCGCCTGGTGCGTGACGCTCTTCCTGGCGACGACGGCGAGGTCGCGCCACGCCGGCTGCTGCTTCGGCAACGGCTCGAAGCTCGGCACCGGGCGACGCATCAAGGCCTCGGCATCGATCTCGAACACGACCGCGTTGCCGGGCAGCTCGTAAGCCTGGCGCCAGCGCGGATGCAATTCGCCGACGAACCCGACGGAGCGGCCGTCGATCGCGATCGCGGCGCTGCGGCCGGGATGGAGCGCCGGATGCGCTGCCGGCACGAAAGTCGGACGAACGCGTCCGAACAGCGCTTCGATATCGCCCTTGACATCGAAGAAGTCGACCGCGCGCTCGGCCTCGCCCCACTGCAGCGGCATGGCCGGCCCGAAGGCAAGGCCGCCGAGTTGCAGCGGCTGGCGCAGTCCGGCCACGGCAGCGTCGCCCGCCGACACGCCCGGATCGCGCAGGTAGACCTTGCCGAGCTCGAAGAGGCGCACGCGCGTGGTCTTGCGCGCGAGGTTGACCTTCAGCGCCTCGACCAGGCTGCCGACCAGGCTCGAGCGCATCACCGACAGCGACTGGGCGATCGGGTTGAGCACGCGCACCGGTTCGGCGTTGCCGGCGAAGTCGCGCTCCCAGCGCTCGTCGACGAAGCTGAAGCCGATGGTCTCCTGCCAGCCGAGGCCGGCCAGCGCCTGGCGCAACCGCGCCGGTGGCCGGCGCGCTTCGCTCGGCACGTGGGCGACGAGCGTGCCGCGCGGCGGCATCGCATCGAGCCGGTCGTAGCCGAGCAGTCGGATCACTTCCTCGATCAGGTCTTCCTCGATGCGAATGTCGAAGCGCCAACTCGGCGGCTCGACCTCGATGAGACCGGGCTTGCTGGTCCAGGCGAAGCCGAGGCGATCCATCACCGTCTCGCACTCGGCCTGCGTCACGGGAATGCCGATGACCTTGGCGGCGCGGGCGACGCGCAAGCTCACTGGAGCGGGGGACGGCATGTTGACCACGTGGTCGTCGATCGGCCCGCAGCGGGTCTCGCTGCCGCCGCAGATTTCGACGATCAGCGAGGTGATGCGCTCGATGTGCTCGACCGTCGTCGCCGGATCGACGCCGCGCTCGAAGCGGTGCCCGGCATCGGTCGAGAACTTGTAGCGGCGCGAGCGCCCGGCGACCGCCTCGGGCCACCAGAACGCCGCTTCGACATACACGTTGCGGGTGGCATCCGACACCGCGGTCCGTGCGCCGCCCATGATGCCGGCGAGCGATTCGACGTGGCTGTCGTCGGCGATGACGCCGACCTCCGGGTCGAGCTCGACGGTCGTGCCGTTGAGCAGCTCCAGCGTCTCGCCGGGCCGCGCCCAACGGACCGTGAGGCCGCCGTCGATGGTGTCAAGGTCGAAGATGTGCGAAGGCCGGCCGAGCTCGAACATCACGTAGTTCGAGATGTCGACCAGCGGCGCGACCGTGCGCTGGCCGCAGCGCGCCAGGCGCTCGGCCATCCACGCCGGCGTCTTCGCGGTGGTGTCGACGCCGCGGACGATGCGCCCGGAAAAGCGCCCGCACAGGTCGGGCGCCTCGACGGCGACGCGCAGCACCGCTGCGTCGCCGACCGGCACCGGGGCGATGCGCAGCGGTTTGAGCGGCGCCCCGGTCAGCGCCGCGACCTCGCGGGCGATGCCGAAGAGGCTCAGGTTGTGCCCGAGGTTGGGCGTGAGCTTGAGGGTGAAGATCGTGTCGTCGAGCTTCAGGTGCTGGCGCAGGTCGGCGCCGACCGGCGCGGCGTCGTCGAGGATCAGCAGGCCGCCGTGGTCCTCGGAGAGCTTGAGCTCGCGCGCCGAGCAGAGCATGCCGCGGCTCTCGACGCCGCGGATCTTGCCGACCTCGATGCGGAAGGGCTTGGCGTCCCCGCCCTCGCCCACCGGGGGCAGCTCGGCACCGACACGCGCCAGCGGCACCTTGATGCCGGGCCGAACGTTCGGCGCGCCGCAGACGATCTCCAGCGTTTCGCCGCCGCCGGCATTCACCTGGCAGACGCGCAGCTTGTCGGCATTCGGATGCTTGGCGACCTCGAGCACCTCGGCGACGACGACGCCGTGGAACGGCGGCGCCGCCGGGCGCAGGTCCTCGACCTCGAGCCCGGCCATGGTGAGCCGCTCGGCCAGCTCGGCGGTCGAGATCGGCGGATCGCAGAACTCGCGCAGCCAGGATTCAGGGAATTGCATGTCGGCGGGACGGCAGCGGTCAGGCGGCGAACTGGCGCAGAAAACGGAGGTCGCCGTCGAAGAAGAGGCGCAGGTCGTCGATGCCGTAGCGCAACATCGCCAGGCGATCGATCCCCGAGCCGAAGGCGAAGCCGATGATCCGTTCCGGATCGAAGCCCATGTTGCGCACGACCTGAGGATGCACCTGCCCCGAGCCCGAAACCTCGAGCCAGCGGCCGGCCAAGGGACCGGTCTCGAACATCAGGTCGATCTCGGCGCTCGGCTCGGTGAACGGGAAGTAGCTCGGGCGAAAGCGCAGCTTGAGCTGATCGGTCTCGAAGAAGGCGCGCATGAAGTCGAGGTACACCGCCTTCAGGTCGCGAAAGCTCACGTTCTCGCCCAGCCACAGGCCCTCGACCTGGTGGAACATCGGCGAGTGGGTGGCGTCGCTGTCGACGCGATAGGTGCGGCCCGGGGCGATCACGCGCACGTCGGGCATCACCGCGGCGCCGGCATGGCGTCGCGCATGCGCCTGCGCATGGCGGATCTGCATCGGCGAGGTGTGCGGCCTGAGGTTGAGCCAGTGGCCGTCGCCGTCCTTCATGTCGACGTAGAAGGTGTCCTGCATCGACCGCGCCGGATGGTTCTCCGGATTGTTGAGCGCGGTGAAGCTGTACCAGTCGGTCTCGATCTCGGGACCGTCGGCGATCTCGAAGCCCATCGAGGCGAAGATCGCCTCGATCCGCTCCAGCGCCTGGCTGACCGGGTGGATGCCGCCCGTGCCGCGGCTACGTCCGGGCAGGGTGACATCGAGCGATTGCGCCGCGAGCTGCGCTTCGAGCTGCCGGTTGGCGAGCTCCGAGCGACGATCGACCAGGGCCGACTCGATCGCCTGCTTGGCGGCGTTGATCTCGGCGCCCCGCGCCTTCTTCTCTTCGGGCGGCAGCGCACCGAGCGCCTTCAGCTGCTCGGTGACCCGGCCTGCCTTGCCGAGATAGCGCGCCTTCGCGTCCTCGAGCTCGGCGCTCGTCGACGCGCGGGCGAAGTCGCCCCTGGCACTCTCAATCACCGCAGCGAGATCGCTCATCGTTCTCTGCAACGAAACCGGCCGCAGCGCGGCGCAGGGCCCGGGACACGGCGGCGCGGGGCCGCCGGGCCCGGCTGGATCACGACAGGTGCGGCCGGACCTTCTCGACGATGCTGCCGAAGGCGGCAGGATCGTTCACCGCCATGTCGGCCAACACCTTGCGGTCGATGCCGACGCCGGCCTTCTTCAGGCCGGCCATGAACTTGCTGTAGGTGACGCCGAGACCGCGGGTGGCGGCGTTGATGCGCGCGATCCAGAGCTGGCGGAAGACGCGCTTCTTGGTGCGGCGGTCGCGGTAGGCGTATTGCCCGGCGCGCATGACCGCTTCCTTGGCAATGCGAAAGACGTTCTTGCGGCGGCCGCGAAAGCCCTTGGCGAGAACGAGGATCTTCTTGTGGCGGGCACGTGCAGTGACGCCGCGTTTGACGCGAGGCATGGAATTACTCCTTCAGAAGTGTTTGAGTCGACGACGAACGTTCAGAGGCCGGCGAACGGCAGCATCTGCGCCATGTGGCCCATGTTCGTGTCGTGGACGCCGACCGCGCCGCGCAGGTGGCGCTTGTTCTTGGTCGACTTCTTCGTCAGGATGTGGCGCTTGAACGCCTGGCCGCGCTTGACGGTGCCGCCCGGGCGCACCCGGAACCGCTTCGCTGCGCTCTTCTTGGTCTTCATCTTCGGCATGACTTCTCTTCCTTCTTCGTTTGCTCCTGCAGGCGCCGCCGGGTTCTCCGTCGTCTTGCAAGCCTGCAGTCGCTTCTGCTCGGCCGGGCGTCGAGGCCCGACCGGATTGCTCTGTTCTCTGTCTACTTCCGCTTCGGCGCCAGCACCATGATCATCTGCCGGCCTTCGAGCTTGGGCATGTGCTCCACCACCGAGACATCCGCCAGCTCGTCGCGAATGCGCTCCAGAAGGCGCATGCCGATGTCCTGGTGGGTGATCTCGCGGCCGCGGTAGCGCAGCGTCACCTTGCCCTTGTCGCCGTCCTCCTCGATGAAGCGGCGCAGGTTCCTCATCTTGATGGCGTAGTCGCCCTCGTCGGTGCCGGGGCGGAACTTGACTTCCTTGACCTCGATGACCTTCTGCTTCGCCTTTGCCTCGGCCGCGCGCTTCTGCTCCTGGTACTTGAACTTGCCGTAGTCCATCAGCCGGCAGACCGGCGGATCGGCCTGGGCGACGATCTCGACGAGATCCACGTCCTGCTCGCCGGCCAGCCTCAGGGCCTCGGCGATCGGGACGATGCCCAGCGGTTCGTTCTCGGGTCCGTTCAGGCGGACCTCAGGAGCCATGATTTCCCGGTTGAGCCGATGCTTGCGCTCGGCATTGGGGGTGCGACGGTCTAGAAAAGTAGCGATGCTGAAAGCCTTTCAATGAGCCCCGAGGCAGACGGAGCCCCAAACGATAAAAGCGCGCCACGCGGCCGGAATCGCTTCCGGCCGGGCAATCACAGTTTCTGGGCGATGTCGGCGGCGATCTTCCTGGCGAAGTCGTCGACGGACATCACTCCGAGGTCGTGGTTGCCCCGGGCGCGCACGGCAACGGTCCCGTTTGCCTTCTCCTTGTCGCCCACGACAAGGATGTACGGGACCTTTTGCAACGAATGCTCTCGTATTTTATAGGTTATTTTCTCGTTCCGCAAATCCGAGACGACTCTAAGTCCTTGTTTTTGCAATGATTTGGTCACTTCCCGGGCGTAATCGGAGGAGTTTTCCGAGATATTGAGGACGCTCGCCTGCTCCGGCGCCAGCCAGGCCGGGAGCGCCCCGGCATGGTGTTCCAGGAGGATGCCGATGAAGCGCTCGAAGCTGCCGACGATCGCCCGGTGCAGCATCACCGGGAAGGCCCGGCCGCTGGTGTCGGTGACGTAGTCGCCCCCCAGCCGCTCGGCGGTGTTGTAGTCGACCTGCATCGTGCCGAGCTGCCAGTGGCGGCCGAGCGCGTCCTTGAGCGTGTACTCGATCTTCGGGCCGTAGAAGGCGCCGTCGCCCGGGGCGATCATGAACTCGCAGCCGGAACGGCGCAGCGCCTCCATCAGGGCGAACTCGGCCTTGTCCCAGAAATCGTCGCTGCCAACCCGGTTCTCCGGCCGCGTCGCCACCTTGTAGATGATGTCGCTGAAACCGAAGTCCTTGTAGACGGCCTTCAGCTGCTCGGTATAGGCGACGCACTCGTCGAGGATCTGGTCCTCGGTGCAGAAGATGTGGCCGTCGTCCTGCGTGAAGCCGCGCACCCGCATGATCCCGTGCATCGAGCCGCTCGGCTCGTTGCGGTGGCACTGGCCGAACTCGCCGTAGCGGATCGGCAGGTCGCGGTAGCTGCGCAGCTGCGACTTGAAGATCAGCACGTGGCCGGGGCAGTTCATCGGCTTGAGCGCGTATTCATGCTTCTCCGACTCGGTCGTGAACATGTTCTCGCGGTAGTTCTGCCAGTGGCCCGTCTTCTCCCACAGGCTCTTGTCGAGGATCTGCGGGCCCTTGACCTCCTGGTAGCCCGTGTCCTTGTAGACCTGGCGCATGTACTGCTCGACCACCTGCCAGACCGCCCAGCCTTTGGGATGCCAGAACACGACGCCGGGGGCGACCTCGTCGATGTGGAACAGGTCGAGCTCGCGGCCGAGCTTGCGATGGTCGCGCTTCTCCGCCTCCTCGAGCATGTGCAGGTACTGCTGCAGCTCGTCCTTGGTGGCCCAGGCCGTGCCGTAGATCCGCTGCAGCATCTCGTTGCGGTGGTCGCCGCGCCAGTAGGCGCCGGCGACCTTCATCAGCTTGAAGTGGCGCAGCTTTCCCGTGCTCGGCACGTGCGGGCCGCGGCACAGGTCCTCGAACTTGCCCTCGCGGTACAGCGACACGTCCTCGTTCGACGGGATGCCGGCGATGATCTCCGCCTTGTAGGCCTCGCCCATGGCGTTGAAATGCGCCACCGCCTCGTCGCGCGGCAGCACGCGGCGCATCACCGGCTCGTCCTTCTTCGTCAGCTCGACCATCCGGGCCTCGATCGCCGCCAGGTCCTCGGGCGTGAACGGCCGCTTGTACGCGAAGTCGTAGTAGAAGCCGTTCTCGATGACCGGCCCGATCGTCACCTGCGCGTCGGGAAACAGCTCCTTGACGGCATAGGCGAGCAGGTGCGCCGTCGAGTGGCGGATGAGCTCGAGGCCGTCGGCATCCTTGTCGGTGACGATCGCCAGGCGCTCGTCGTGGTCGATCACGAAGCTCGTGTCGACGACCCGGCTCTCGGCGCCGCGGCCGACGCGCCCGGCCAATGCCGCCTTCGCCAGGCCGGCGCCGATCGAAGCCGCGACCTCGGCGACCGTCACCGGCCCGGGGAATTCGCGGCGCGAGCCGTCGGGAAGTTCGATCGAAACCATGCTGCAACTCCGGAAAACAAAAAGCGCGGCCGAGGCCGCGCTGTGATGGACGAGTCGAGTGTGAAGTGATGTCGGGACGCGCGGCGGCCTACACCCAGAACCGGGCGAAGGTAGTTCGCGGTGTCATAACCGACATGCCTTTCTCGCTCTTGAAGTGGTCCATGGGTCGATTGTAAGTCAGGGGCCTAGAAAGGGAGCACCTTGATGTCCGCGACGCGCTCCACGAACCAGAGGCCGGCGATCGCCATCGCCAGGAAGGAGCCGCCGCGGATTACGACTCGAGCGTAGCGGGGCCAACGGCGCAGCCCGAAGAGGACGGCGGTCGCGGCGACGACCACCATCAGCTGCCCCGCTTCGAGGCCGAGGTTGAACTGCAGGAGGGCCCAGGCGAAGTCGGCCGTCGGCAGGTTCAGCTCGGCGAGCACGCTGGCGAAGCCGAAACCGTGGATCAGGCCGAAGAAGAAGGTGACGACCACCCGCCGCACCGGGAACACCGGCCAGACGTTGTCGATCGCCGCGAGCACGATCGTCACCGCGATCGCCGGCTCGATGAACCAGGACGGCAGCGACACCAGCTTGAGCGCGGCCAGCGTCAGGGTGATCGAGTGCGCGACGGTGAAGGCGGTGACGATGCCGGCCACCGGCAGGATCGCCTGCGTCAGCCGCTCGACCGGCTGCCACCGGCCGTCCCGGCGCCGCATCACCGCGGGCAGCAGCAGGCAGAGCAGGAACAGGACGTGGTCGTAGCCGCCGAGGATGTGGCGAATGCCCTCCTCGAGGAACTGCCAGCGCGACGGGGCCTGGGCGGCCGTGGCCGATCCGCCCGCGCCGGCGGCGGCAGAGCCGGCGACGGCCGGAATCGCCGTCGCAGCTCGCGCGGGGTCGAGCACCGACAGCACCACCGGCTCGCCGGGCCGCTCGACCTTGGCGATGCCGCGATGGGTCGGGTCGATCTCGGCGAAGAGCGAATAGCGGATCGCCGGCGGCGACGGCAAGGTGCAGGTCGACGACAGATGCAGCACCGCATAGGCGCCGTCGCTTCGCCGTTCGAGCCCGCGCTCGCCGGGCTTGAGCGGGCAGCCTTCGATGGCCAGATGCGCGGTCGCGTAGGCCTCGATCCGCGGCCAGGCGGTGCGGATCTCGCCCCAGGTGAGCTTGCCGTCGGCGTCGGCATCGAGGTCGAGGGCGACGTCGAGGTCGCGCAGGGCAATGTCCCAGCGCAGCGCGAGCGCGCCGGGCCGGGCGTCGAGCTGCAGGTAGGAGTCGCTCGACTTGTGCGCCTGGGCGACGCCGGCGGACGCCGCGAGCGCGAGCGCCCAGGCGAGGCGGCGGACCGCCCTGCCCGCCCGGGCTCGGGCCGGCGCCGACAGGTCAGAGCAGCGCATCGATGCGCCGGTCATGCAGGCCGAGCGCGGCCTTCAGCCGCCGGGCTTCGTCGATGGCGGCGGGATCGCCGCTCGCCTTGGCCGCCTCGGCGAGCAGCAGCACATCGAGCGGCTCGCGCTGCTGCTCGACGTTGCCCCGAGCCAGCGACAGCGCGCGCGCCGGCGCGGCCTCGACGAACAAGGCGAACATCGCCTGCTCGCGGCCGTGGAATTTCTTCGCCTCGGGCCGCTGGTTGGCCAGGGCGATGCGCTCGCGCATCTCGGCCGCGTCGGCCGAAGCGGTGGCCGCCTTCGCCCGGCTGCCGGCGATCGCCAGGCGCAGGAGGACGGCATCGGTGCGCAGCTCGGGCTTCAGCGTCGCCAGCGCTTCGGCGGGCCGGCCTTGCGCGATCAGGAAGTCGGCATAGGCGATCGCCGCATAGGTGTCGGGGCCGAGCGCGAGCACGCGGCGATAAGCGGCGTCGGCAGCCGCGCTCCGGCGTTCGCGTTCCTCCAGCTCGGCGAGCGAGGTCAGGAGCCAGCCCTGGGTCACCGGTGGCAGGCCCGGCCGAGCAAGGAGCGCCTCGAAGCTGCGGCGGGCCGCGGCGACCTCGCCACGCAGCGCCGCGTTCTCGGCCAGGCAGGCCGCGGCATGGAGCTCGGCGCCCGCCGTGGCCACACGGCGGCAGGCCTCGTCCGATTCGGCGTAGCGGGCCTGCACGCGCAGCACGGTCGCCAAGGTCAACCAAGCCTGCGCCCGGCCCGCCTCGCCCGGGCGCGCCAGCAGCTGGCGCAGGCTCGCCACCGAAGCATCGAATTCGTGCAGGTACTGCTGCAGGGTGGCCTGCATCAGCAGCACGTCCGCCGGTGCAGTCGCGGCGTCGGGCCAGGGACGGAGCGCAGCGAGCGCGAGTCCGGCGAAGCGCGGATCCCCGGCCTGACGGGCCCGATCGAGATCGCGCTGGGCGACCCGCACCGCGAGCGTGGCGTCGCCGGGCCGGGCGGCGAGTTGCTGGCGCAGGCGCTTGTCCTCGCCGCGGTCGCCGGCGGCGGCCGGCAGGACCTCGATCACCTCGTCGTCGCCGTTCGGGACGATCGGCCCGGCCGACGCCGCCATCGCACAAAGAAGAAGACCGGCCCCCAGGGCGCCGGTCACCGGTGATCTCATCCGCATCGCGCCGCGATCGTAAGGGAGGCGCCCGCGCCTCCCTCGATCGTCTCAGTCCACCGGCTTCGGTTCGCTGGTCTCGTCGGTCGGACCGGCGACTGCCGCCGTGTCCACCGGCTCGAGCATGTCGGCCGCGGAGGCGACCAGCTTCTTCAGGTAGTCGACGAAGCCGTCGACCGAGGCGCTGGCGCTGGCCGGCACCTCGCTCGTCGCCGGCGGCGTGTTGTCGCCGCCTCCGCCGCAGGCGGCGACGAACGCTGCAGCCGACAGCGCTGCCACCATAGCTTTGGTTCGCATGGCAATGCTCCTTTCAGCGCGCGCCGGGGATCGGCGTACCGAGGTACGGGAATCCCGGCAGCAGCGGCCCCGCGGCCTTGACCTTCGCGCCGGCCTGATCGACGCCGTCGTGGAGGTTGAAGGCGAGCGCGCCCAGCGGCACGTTGGCCGGATTGCAGGAGGCGCCGAGCTTGTAGGTGTCGCCCGTGCCGTTGGCCACGCACAGGCCGCCCATCACCGCCACCAGCGAAATGTCGACGATGTCGTCGCTCGGCCGCCGGCCGTTCGGGTAGCCGGCCAGGTCACCGCCCGCGCCGGCGAGCAGGCCGCCGAGCAGGCCGAGCCGGTTCTGCGAAGCCTCCGGCGTCGGCGGGATCGCCGTGTTCAGGCGCAACATTTCCGAAGCCACGCCCGTCGACGGCGAAGTGCTGAAGGCCTTCGGCTGGGTCACGCCCGGGATACCGGTGAGGAAGGTCGTCACCAGGTCGGTCCGCGGGAAGTTCTTCGGCGCGATGTTCGGCGTGGCAAGGGCGATCTCGACCAGCGCCGGCAGTGTCGGGTTGGTCACGTAGGTGGCGAACTGGGCATCGTCCTTGGGCTTGGAGCTGTTGAACTTGTCCTTGTCGGGCAGGCCAATGATCACCTCGTTGATCAGCGGATGGCCGAGGCGCGAGACCTGGGTCCAGGCACCGCCGGCGATCACCGAGGTGGCATAGCCGCTCTTGGGTGCACTGCTGAGCAGCGACCCCTGGCGCAGGCTGGCGGTGGTCCAGCCGCCGATCACCGGCTCGGCGCCGCCGGCGGCGAGGAGGCAGCTCGTCGGCACCTCGAGCTCGAGCGCGGTTACGTTCTTGTCGCCCAGGTCGTCGCTGCCGGCATCCTTCTGCGCCGGGTCGAGCAGGAACGCCGCCTCGGCCGGGCTGAAATCGGCCGCGCCGGGGACGTTGATCAGGTCGAAGATGACGCCGAGGTTGACCGCGAACGGGTCCTTGCGCTGGCCGACGAACATCTTGCCCGGCGTGCTGCAGCCGGGGATGTTGACGCTGTAGACGTGCAGCGCGGCATAGGCGGCGTAATCGGGGATGGTCTTGACGCCGATGTTGTCGGACGGCTTGGCGAAGGTGGCGCTTCCGCCGGCGGCGTTGGTCACCGGGGAGCGAACGCCGACGCGCCGGTCGCCGCGGACGACGTCGACGGTGAAGGTCTCGTTGACGTTGAGCGCAGCGGCGTTGGGCGCGCTCACCTGGCCGGCCTGGGTGAGCGGGATGGCGACGTTCGTGCCGTTGATCGGCAAGGTCACGCCCTTGAGCGCGTTGTTGAAGCGGAATTGGAAGGTGATGTCTTCCTTGCCGTCGCCGTTGTTGTCGATGTGGATCTCGTAGAGCGCGTTGGCGTCGAGCTTGAAGTAGTTCGGGCCGCCGTAGCTGTCCTGCAGCGGTAAGTAGTTGGCCACCAGCGTCACGAAGCCGGAGCGGCCCGGCTCGTAGCTGTTGAACATGTAGAAGTCGGTGCCGTCGACCTTGGGCGTGGCGGTGATCGCCGGCGCCTCGCGGTGGCTCGACGCCTGCGCCGGCATGCCGGCGAGTCCGTACAGTGCGCCGACGGCGGCCATGACCGGCAGCAGGCGGGCGCGGTGCGCTTGGATGGGTTTCATGTCTGTCCTCGCTCCTGGGTGATGGATGTCGGGAGCGGCCCGGCCGTCTCCCGCCCGACTTTTCGCCTCAAGGCGAACCGTCTGCTGGCCGTCTACGCACGGATGCGGCGATCGGATGCGAAAGACGCGAACGACCAAACGGCGTAAGGTTTCGCGGGCGCCTTCGACCTAGCGCCACCGCCGACTGCCGAAGGGCCAGCCATGAACCGTCCATCCACCGATGCCCTCGCCGGCTCCCGAGGCACGACGATTGCTCTCGCCGTCGCGGCCGTCGCCGCCTTCGCGCAGACACCGTCGCTCGCCGCCGACACGTGCTCGGTGCGCAGCGCCGCGACCGTGCCGCCGGTGGTCGAGCTCTACACCTCCGAAGGCTGCAACTCCTGCCCGCCGGCCGATCGCTGGCTTTCAAGGCTGAAGGCCGACCCGAACGTGGTCGCGCTCGCCTTCCACGTCGACTACTGGGACCGGCTCGGCTGGAAAGACCGCTTCGCCAGCGCCGCCTTCACCGCCCGACAGGCGGAGCAGCAGGCGAGCAACGGCGCGCGCTTCAGCTACACGCCGCAGGTCGTGGTCGACGGCCAGGACCGCAAGGACTGGCCGGGCATCGCCGCGCCGCTGGCCAACCGCCCGGCAGCGCCGCTCGACGTGCAGCTGCTGCGCGACGGCGACCGCGTCACCGCCACCGTCGCCGCCACGCCGCGCTCACCGAAGCGGCTCGCCGCCTACTGGGCGGTCACCGAGCAGGGCCATGTCACCGCCGTCAAAGCCGGCGAAAACCGCGGCGCGACCCTGCAGCACGACTACGTGGTGCGCGACTACCAGACGGTGCCGGCGTGGGCACCCCGCACCGGCACGCCGCAGGCCCTCTCCTTCCAGTTGCCGGCACGGGCCGACGCCGCGACGCATCCGCGCGAGGTCAACCTGGTCGTGGTCGATGCCGACAATGGCCGGCCGGTGCAGGCGCTGAAGATCGGCTGCTGAAAGAGAGACTCAGCCCGGCGCGCGCAGCGCCGCCCGGAGCTCGGCGCCGATCTCCGGCTTGCCGGCGAAGGGATCGGTCGGATTACGCGCCTGCACCACGTCCTCGAGCCGCGTCTGCACGCTGGCGAGCGCCTTGGGATGGCTGTAGATGTAGAACCGGTCGGCCTCGAGCGCATCGAAGACGAACTGCGCCACGTGGGCGGCGCTGACCTTGCCGTGGCCGACCGCCTTTTCGCTCATCGCCTTGCCGATCAGCTGACTGCGCGTCGGCTTGGCCGCGGGCGAGCTTTCGGGACGGTTGCGCTCACTCGCCGAGATGCCCGTGGGCACGAAGAACGGGCAGAGCACCGAAGCGCTGACCTGGTCGGTGACCAGGCGCAGGTCCTGGTACAGCGTCTCGCTCAGGGAGACGACCGCATGCTTGCTGACGTTGTAGACGCCCATGTTGGGCGGATTGAGCAGCCCCGCCATCGAGGCGGTGTTGACGATGTGGCCTTCGTAGCCCGGATCCTTGGCGGCGGCGGCCAGCATCATCGGCGTGAACACGCGCACGCCGTGGGCCACGCCCATGAGGTTGACGCCGATCACCCATTCCCAGTCAGCGAGCGTGTTCTCCCAGATCAGGCCGCCGGCGCCGACGCCGGCGTTGTTGAAAACGAAGTGCGGCGCGCCGAAGCGCTTCTCGACCGCGCGCCCGAGGGCCTCCACCTCGGCCGCCTTGCTGACGTCGAGCCGCTGCGCCAGGACCTGGGCGCCGAGGCCCTCGATCTCGGCGGCGGCACGCTCGAGCGCGTCGGCCTGGACATCGGCCATGACGACGTTCATGCCGCGCCGGGCGGCGATGCGCGCCGTCTCGAGGCCGAAGCCCGAGCCGGCGCCGGTGATGACGGCCGTGCGGCCGGTGAACTGCTTCATGGAGGGTCCTTCTTGATGGCCTTGACGTGGAACCCGACGCGCGGGAAATGGACGTGGACGGTGCCGGCCCGCTCGTCGACGCGCTCGACGACCGCCTCGCTCGTGTCGAGGCCGACCAGCTTGCCGACCACCTCGTCGTGCGCGTAGTCGGCCGGCGTCACGCCGACGGTCGTGCCGGCGGCGAGGCCGGCGTCGGCGTCGACGCCGCAGGGCGCGAACGACGCCGTCTGCCTCGCCAGGGCGATCGCCTCGGCGCTCGTCATCTTCTCGGACGTGCCGTGGCCGAAGGCCGTGACCCGTGCGTACCAGACGTCGATGCGCCGGTAGCCTTCGAGATGCGCAGCCACCGGCGGCGCGCGACGCACGAACCAGATCGATTGCGCCGCGGAGAAGTCGGCGATCGACGGCAGTGCGCCGAGCAGGAAAGGCCGGTCGTCGGCGAGCAGATGCTCGAGCCGGCCGAGGTAGTCGTGGAAGTGCGCTGCCTGGTCGTGCAGCGGCGCGCGCCGGAACCCCGGCGACATCGCCGCACGGTCGGCGCCGAAGGCCTTCACCGCTTCAGGCGGCATGCCGGCGAAGAGGTGGGCGACGCCCGCCGGCTGCATCGTGAACGGGACCGCGGTCCAGAAGAACGACTGGTCGGCCCACTGGGCGACGATCGCCGCCAGGCCATGGGTGGATTCGGGATAGAGCGGCGGCTCGGGAGCGATGCGGTCGATCACCCGGCACATCAGCGCCGAATCGCAGTAGATGTCGGCGCCGATTTGCATGAAGGGGGTGCGCCGGTAGCCGCCGGTCAGGGCGACCACGTCGGGCTTGGGCAGCATGACCGGCACCATCACCGAGCGCCAGTGCATGCCCTTCATGCCGAGGACCAGGCGCACCTTCTCCGAGAACGGCGAGGTCGGATAGTGATGGAGAACGAGCTCGTCCATGGTCCGAGTTCGTTCAGGCCAGGCGCACCAGCTGCTTGCCGAAGTTCCGGCCCTTGAGCAGGCCGAGGAAGGCCTCGGGCGCCGCCTCGATGCCTTCGGCGATGGTCTCGCGGTACTTGAGCTTGCCGGTGGCGACCAGCATGCCGAGCTCCTTCAACGCCTCCGGCCAGACCTCCATGTGCTCGCTGACGATGAAGCCCTCGACGCGCAGGCGCGACTGCAGCAGGAGTTGCGGCTGCTGCATCGGGATCGGCTGGCCGTCGTAGCCGCTGATCATTCCGCACAGAGCGATCCGGCCGAACGCGTTCATTCGCGCCAAGGTGACGTCGAGGATCGCGCCGCCGACGTTCTCGAAGCAGCCGTCGACGCCGTCGGGCGTGGCCGCCTTCAGCGCCGCGTAGAGGGCCTTGGCGTCGGCGTGTGCCTTGTAGTCGATGCAGGCGTCGAAGCCGAGCTCGCCGGTGACGTAGCCGCACTTGTCGGCGCCGCCGGCGATGCCGACCGCGCGACAGCCGCGTGCCTTGGCCAGCTGGCCGACGGCGCTGCCGACGGCACCGCTGGCGGCGCTGACGACGATCGTCTGCCCGGCCTTCGGCTCGCAGATCTTCATCAGGCCATACCAGGCGGTGACGCCGGGCATGCCGACCGCACCGAGGTAGGCCGAGAGCGGAATCCGGCTGGTGTCGACCTTGCGCAGCAGCCCCGGCACCGACCCGTCGACCAGCGAGTACTGCTGCCAGCCGCCCATGCCGACGACGCTGTCGCCCGGCTGGTAGCCGGGATGCTTCGACGCCACCACCTCGCCGACGGTGCCGCCGCCCATCACCTCGTTCAGGGCCTGCGGCTTGGCGTAGCTCTTGGCGTCGTTCATGCGCCCGCGCATGTAGGGATCGAGGCTGAGGAAGCGGTTGCGCACCAGCACCTGGCCGTCGCCGGGCTCGCCGAGCGGCGCCTCGACCAGGCGGAAGTTCGCCGCGCTCGCCTCGCCCTCGGGGCGCGACACCAGATGGATCTGCTTGTTGGTCCGGTTCGCCATGGCGATTCTCCTCAGTCGGATGCGTCGATGCGCTGGATGCGCTTGCCGCCCGCAGGCAGCCCCTTCAGGAACTTGAACGTGCCGGTCGAGTGGGCGAGCAGCTGGCCCTCGGCATCGACCACCGAGGCCTCGCAGAACGCGAACGACACCGTGCGGTGCAGGCGCCGGCCGGTGGCGACCAGCCGGCCGAGGCCCGGTCGCATGAAGCTGGTCTTCATCTCGATCGTGACCACGCCGGAGCGCTCGGCCACGCCGTCTTCGCCGGGGCTGCGGGCCGCATGGGCCATCGCCACGTCGAGCAGGGTCATGGTGACGCCGCCGTGGGCCACGCCCCAGGAGTTCTCGAGCTCGGGGCGCAGCGCGAGCGCGATCTCGGCCTCGCCCTTCTCGAAGCGCAGCAGCTCGAAGCCGAGCAGGTCGACGAACGGGATCTCGACCTTGAACTTCATCGCCAGAACATGAAGGACGGCCGGGCGCCGGGCCGCCCCAAGCCCGGCCGCGCCCCCTCGGAGGGCAGCGACCGCGGGGAGCGTGGGGGCCTCATTGCTAGGCGGCGATGATGGCGGAGACCCCGCCGTCGATCGGCAGGACCTGCCCGGTGATGTGCTTGCCCGCCTGCGAGGCGAACAGCAGGGTCGCGCCCTTCAGATCGTCGTCGTCGCCGATGCGCAGCAGCGGCGCATGTCCGGCCAGGGCCTTCTCGCCGATGCGCTCGATCGTGCCCTTGGTCATCTTGCTCGGGAACATGCCTGGCGCCAGGGCGTTGACGTTGATGTTGTACTTGCCCCATTCGCCGGCCAGGGTGCGGGTGAAGTTGACCACCGCGGCCTTGCTGGTGTTGTAGGCCACCATCGACATGTCGGCGCTGTTGCCGGCCAGGCCGGCGATGGAGGCGACGTTGATGATCTTGCCGCTCTTTCTCGGGATCATGCTGTGCTTGCCGATCGCCTGGCTCATCAGGAAGATCGAGCGGATGTTGAGGTTCATCACCTTGTCCCAGGCCTCGAGCGGATGATCCTCGGCCGCCGCGCCCCAGGTGGCGCCGGCGTTGTTGACGAGGATGTCCACCTGCCCGAGCCGCGCCATCGCATCCTGCGTCACCCGCACGATCTCGCTCGGCTGGCTCATGTCGGCGGCGATCCAGAGCGCCTCGATGCCGCGCTCCTTCAGGTGCCCGGCCGATTCCTCCAGGTCGCCGGCCTTGCGCGAGGTCAGCAGGACGCGCGCGCCGGCCTCGCCGAGCGCCTCGGCGATCTGCAGGCCGAGGCCGCGCGAGCCGCCGGTGACGAGCGCGGTCTTGCCGGTGAGATCGAACAGCTGGCGAACGGGGGTGCTCATGGAAACTCTCCTCGAAAAAGGGACTGAAAAAGGGCTCAGGAGTCGCTGCGTTCGGCCATCCGCGAGCGGACGTAGATCAGCACCACCCCGGCGAGCGCGATGACGACGCCTGCGACCGAGACGCTCCAGCCGTAGCCGAGGCCGCCGCGGGACAGGGCCACGCCCAGCCCGAAGACGAGCAGGCCGCCGTAGACCAGCACCCAGACCAGGGCCTCGATCCGGCCGGTCGAGAGGCTCAAAACCAGTCCTCGGCCATCGTCCGGCAGGTGTCGTCACGACGCTCGACGACCCCGAGCCAGGCGCCGATCTTCGGCAGCTCGTAGTGGAAGAAATAGCGGCAGGCGGCGAGCCGGCCGCGCTGCGTCGCGTCGTCGACCGAGGCGGCGGCGCAGATCGCCACGTCGAGCCAGATCCAGGCCAGGACGACGTGACCGAAGGCCTGCAGATACGGCGTGGCGTTGGCGAGCGCCTCCTGCGGCGAGCCGGTCTCCCAGGCCGCCCGCGTCGCCGCGACGAGCTGTCCGACCGCGCCGGCGAGTGCATCGGCATGCGCTGCCAGCGGCTTCACGTCGCGGGCACGCGCGATGGTGGCCTCGATCGTCTCGCAGAGCCGCGTCAGGCCGGCGCCGTCGCCCATCACCACCTTGCGGCCGAGCAGGTCGAGCGCCTGGATGCCGTGGGTGCCCTCGTGGATCATGTTGAGGCGGTTGTCGCGCCAGTACTGCTCGACCGGGAAGTCGCGGGTGTAGCCGTAGCCGCCGAGCACCTGGATCGCCAGGCTGTTCGCTTCCAGGCACCATTCACTCGGCCAGCTCTTGGCGATCGGCGTCAGCACGTCGAGCAGCAGGTGCGAGCGTGCCTTCGCGGCGTCGTCGCCGGTGTGCAGCTCGTCCACCAGCCGGGCGCAGTAGAGCTCCAGCGCCAGCGCGCCCTCGCAATAGCTCTTCTGCGCCAGCAGCATCCGCTTGACGTCGGCGTGCTCGATGATCGGCACCTGCGGCTTGGCCGCATCCTTTCCGCCGACACCCATCGGCCGGCCCTGCGGCCGCCCCTTGGCGTAGTCGAGCGCGATCTCGTAGCCGGCGTAGCCGAGCATGGTCGCGCCCAGGCCGACGGCGATGCGCGCCTCGTTCATCATGTGGAACATGCAGCGCAAGCCCTCGCCGGGCTGGCCGACGAGGTAGCCGATCGCGCCGGCGCCAACGCCGTCGAGCCCGCCGCCGCGCACCCGGTGCTTGCCCTCGCCGAAGTTGAGCAGCGTGTTCGGGATGCCGCGGTAGCCGAGCTTGTGGTTGAGGCCGGCCAGGGCGACGTCGTTGCGCTCGCCGGTGAGCTCGCCCTGCGCGTCGACCAGCTTCTTGGGCACGATGAAGAGCGAGATGCCGCGGGTGCCCGGGACGAGCCGCCCTTCCGCGTCGGGGATCTTGGCAAGCACCAGGTGGACGATGTTCTCGGCCAGCTCGTTGTCGCCGTTCGAGATCCACATCTTGTTGCCACGCAGGCGATAGCGCGGGCCGAGCGGGTCGCTCTCGAAGCCCTCGCCGTCGGGCGTCGCCCGGGTGAGGATGTCGGAGAGGCTCGAGCCGGCCTGTGGCTCCGAGAGGCACATCGTGCCGGTGAAGCGCCCGGCGAACTCGTTCTTCGCGAACACGTCCTTCTGCAGCGTCGTGCCGTGGGCCATCAGTAGGTTGGCGTTGCCGCTGGTCAGCATGCCGCCGCCGCCGATGCCGATGCCGGCCTTGGAGAAGAAGCTGTTCGCCGCCATCTCGACCACGCAGGGCAGCTGCATGCCGCCGAGCTCGTAGTCCTGGGACGCCGCCAGCATGCCCGACTCGAAGTACGCCCTGGCCGCCGCGTGGCTGGGCTCGGGCAGGTGCACCTTGTGCCCGTCGAACCAGGGCTCCTCGGTGTCGGCGAGGCGGTTGTAGGGCGCGAACTTCTCGCGCGCGATCTTCTCGCAGGTGTCGAGCACCGCGTCGAAGGTCTCGCGCGAGTGCTCGGCGAAGCGCGGCCGGTTGCGGAGCGACTCGACCTCTAGCCAGTCGTGGAGCAGGAATTCGATCGTCCGCCGGTAGCTCATGACAGGGTCCTCGATGCCGGCGCCGCTTCGGCAGCACCGGGCTCTGCGCTCATCGGCGAAGCGCGTTCAGAGCACCTCGAACACGCCGGCCGCGCCCATGCCGCCGCCGATGCACATCGTCACCACCACCTTCTTCGCGCCGCGGCGCTTGCCCTCGATCAGGGCATGGCCGGTGAGGCGCTGGCCGCTGACGCCGTAGGGATGGCCGACGGCGATCGCGCCGCCGTTGACGTTGAGCCTGTCCATCGGAATGCCGAGCGTGTCGGCGCAGTAGAGCACCTGGACCGCGAACGCCTCGTTCAGCTCCCAGAGGTCGATGTCGGCGACGCTGAGGCCGAGGCGCTTCAGCACCTTGGGCACGGCGAACACCGGGCCGATGCCCATCTCGTCGGGCTCGCAGCCGGCGACCGCGAAGCCGAGGAAGCGGCCGAGGGGCTTCAGGCCGCGCTGCTCGGCGAGCTTCTCGTTCATCACCACCACCGCGCCAGCGCCGTCGCTGAACTGGCTGGCGTTGCCGGCGGAGATGACACCGCCGGGAACGGCCGGCTTGATGTCCTTGATGCCGTCGTACGTGGTGCCGGCGCGGATGCCTTCGTCGGCGCTCACCGTCACTTCCTTGGTGCGCAGGCCCATCACCGCGTCGGCGACGCCGGCGAGAACGGTGATCGGCGCGATCTCGGCCTCGAATCGGCCGGCATCGCGCGCCGCGGTCGCCCGCTGCTGGCTGGCGGCGCCGTACTCGTCCATGCGCTGGCGCGGGATCGAGTAGCGCTTGGCCACCTGCTCGGCCGTCTGCAGCATGTTCCAGTAGATCGTTGGCTTGTTCTCCAGCAGCCACGACTCGGCCAGCATGTGCTTGTTGGCCTCGTTCTGCACGCAGGAGATGCTCTCCACGCCGCCGGCGACGACGATGTCGTTCTCGCCGGCGATGATGCGCTGCGCCGCCATCGCGATGGTCTGCAGGCCGCTGGAGCAGAAGCGGTTGACGGTCATGCCGCTGGTGGTGATCGGCAGGCCGGCGCGAAGGGCGATCTGCCGGGCGATGTTGCTGCCGGTCGCGCCCTCGGGCGTGGCGCAGCCCATGATCACGTCGTCGACCTCGGCGCCGTCGATGCCGGCCCGCTCGACCGCGGCCTTGACGACATGGCCGCCGAGGGTCGCGCCGTGGGTCATGTTGAAGGCGCCCTTCCAGCTCTTGGCGAGCGGCGTGCGGGCGGTCGAGACGATGACGGCGCTGGTCATGATGTGGCTCCTGATTCGATGCTTGGGGCAGTGTTCAGTTGAAGGTCTTGCCTTCGGCGGCGAGCTTGGCGAGCAGCGGCGCCGGCATCCAGAAGGACGCGTCGTCGTGCGGATTCGCGGCGAAGCGCTTCATCGCCTGGGCGACGTTGAAGAGGCCCACCGTGTCGGCGTAATTCATCGGCCCGCCCCGGTGCATCGGGAAACCATAGCCGGTGAGGTAGACCATGTCGATGTCGCTGGCGCGCTGGGCGATGCCCTCGTCGACGATCTTCGCGCCTTCGTTGACCAGCGCGTACACCAGGCGATGGACGATCTCGTCGTCGCTGATCTTGCGCGGCGTGATGCCGAGCGCGGCGCGGTGCTTCTCCAGCATGTCGGTCACGACCTTGCTCGGGATCGCGTCGCGCTTGCCGGGCACGTAGTCATACCAGCCGGCGCTGGTCTTCTGGCCGAAGCGGCCCAGCTCGCACAGCAGGTCAGCGGTCTTGGAGTAGCGGATCTCGGGCTTCTCGACGTAGCGGCGCTTCCTGATGTACCAGCCGACGTCGTTGCCGGCCAGGTCGCCCATGCGGAACGGCCCCATCGCCATGCCGAAGCGCTCCATCGCCTTGTCGACCTGCTCGGGCGTGGCGCCCTCCTCCAGCAGGAAGCCGGCCTGGCGCGAGTACTGCTCGATCATGCGGTTGCCGATGAAGCCGTCGGTGACGCCGGAGACGACGCAGGTCTTCTTGATCTTCTTGCCGAGCGCCATGACCGTGGCGAGCACGTCCTTGGCGGTCTTCTTGCCGCGCACGACCTCGAGCAGCTTCATCACGTTGGCCGGGCTGAAGAAATGCATGCCGATCACGTCTTCGGGCCGCTTGGTGAATGCCGCGATCTTGTCGACGTCGAGCGTCGAGGTGTTGCTGGCGAGGATGGCGCCGGGCTTCATCACTTCGTCGAGGGTCTTGAACACCTGTTCCTTGACGCCCATGTCCTCGAACACCGCCTCGATCACCAGGTCGGCGTCCTTGAGGTCGTCGTACTTGAGGGTGGTGCTGAGCAGGACCATGCGCTCGTCGAGCTTGTCCTGCTTGAGCTTGCCCTTCTTGACCTGCGACTCGTAGTTCTTGCGCATGATGCCGGTGCCCTTGTCGAGCGCTTCCTGCTTCATTTCCAGCATCACCACCGGGATGCCGGCGTTGAGGAAGTTCATGGCAATGCCGCCGCCCATGGTGCCGGCGCCGATGACGGCGACCTTGCGGATCTCGCGCAGCGGCGTGTCGGCGGGCACGTCGGCGATCTTGCTGGCAGCGCGCTCGGCCATGAAGACGTGGCGCAGGGCCTTGGCCTCCGGCGTCATCAGCAGGCCGAGGAAGAGCTCGCGCTCGTACTTCAGGCCGTCGTCGAACTTCATCTTCATCGAGGCCGCGACCGCGTCGACGCACTTCAGCGGCGCCGGGAAGTTCTTCGCCATCGCCCCGACGGTGTTGCGCGCGAACTGGAAGTAGGCGTCGGCGTTCGGGTAGACGATCTTCAGGTCGCGTACCCGCGGCAGCGGCCGCACGTCCGCCTTCTCGCGCGCGTACGCGACCGCCGCCTCGACCGCGTCGCCGTCGACGATCTTGTCGAACAGCTTCTGCCCCGGCTGCTTCGCCAGCAGCTCGCTCTTGACCGGCTCGCCGCTGACGATCATGTTGAGCGCGGTCTCGACGCCGAGCACACGCGGCAGCCGCTGCGTGCCGCCGGCACCGGGGATGAGGCCGATCTTCACTTCCGGCAGCGCGATCTGCGCCCCGGACGCGGCGACCCGGTAGTGGCAGCCGAGCGCCAGCTCGAGGCCGCCCCCCATCGCCACGCTGTGCACCGCGGCGACGACCGGCTTGGTGCTCGCCTCGAGGGCGGCGATGACCGAGAGCAGATTCGGCTCGGCGATCGCCTTCGGCGAGCCGAACTCGCGGATGTCGGCGCCGCCGGAGAAGGCCTTGCCGGCGCCGGTGACGACGATCGCCTTCACCGCCGGATCGGAAAGCGCCTGGTCGAGCCCGTTGACGATGCCCAGCCGGGTCTCGTAGCCGAGGCCGTTGACCGGCGGGTTGTTCAGGCTGATGACGGCGACGTCGCCGCGCACTTCGAAGTTCGCACTCATGGCAGGATCCTCGGGAAGTTCCCCGCGGCGGGCGGGGATTAGAACGATCGTTCGATTCTAGTCATCGGCCCTCGCCGCGACGTCGCGCGGGTGACTCTCAGGGCTTTTGCAGCAAGTCGGTCCGGCGGGCCACGAAACCGGTGATGTAACGCGTCAGCCAGTGCGGCGTCACCTGGGCCCATGCGGCCGTGATCTGGTTCGGGACGCCGGGCACGAGGATGACCCGCCCGGCCATCAGCGCCTTGTAGGCCTCGGCGGCGACGTCGGCCGGGTCGGACACGAACTGCTTCGGCAGCTTCGCGGCGGCAGCCGATCCGGCCTGGATCTCGCTGGCCATGTCGGTGTCGGTGATGCCGGGACAGAGCGCCGTCGCGGTCACGCCGCTGCCCTTCAGTTCCTCGGAAAGTGCCTCGGTAAGGGCCAGGACGTAGGCCTTGCTCGCGGCGTACGCCGCCATCGAGGGCACGGACTGAAACGCGGCCAGCGACGCCACGTTGAGGATCCGGCCGAAGCCGCGCTCGACCATGCCCGGCAGGACGAGGCTGGTCAGCTCGGTCACGGCGCGGACGTTCAGGTTGACGAGGTTGACCAGCGCGTCGGTGCGGCTCGCCGCGAACGGGCCGACGTCGATGACGCCGGCGTTGTTGACCAGGATGCCGATCGGCCCGTCCGCCTGCGCGGCCTTGACGACGGCCGCCGGGCCGGTCGGCTTGGCCAGGTCCTGGACGATCGTCCGGACTTCCACGTAGTGCTCGCGCTCGAGCTCGGCGGCGAGCGCGGCGAGCTTCGCGCGCCGGCGCGCGACCAGCGTCAGCTGGTGGCCGTTGCGCGCGAACTCGCGGGCGAGCTCGGCACCGATGCCGGCCGAGGCCCCCGTGATGAGAACGCGTCCGACCTCGTGGCCGTCGATTCGCAGCGGGTCGAGCTTGATCTTCGTTCGCGTCGCCATGTATTTCTCCTCGGGGGTCACGGAGTGCTGTGATGGAACTGAAGGACTATGTCGGCGGGGTCACCCGCCGACGGCATCGGACACACCGTAGGCCTGCATCCGGCTGCGCACCGCGTCGACGTTGTGGCCGAGAAGGACGAGGTCGTGGAGCTTGCCGTCGCGATCGGCGACGTGCCCGGCGAGCAGCGCTTCGGCGCGAAAGCCGAGCTCCTCGAACACCGCGATCGCCGCGCGCTGTTCGACGGTCATCTGCGCGACGAGCTTCTTCAGGCCGAGCTCGAGCGCCTGCGCGAAGCACTCCTGGATCAGCGCACGGCCGAGGCCGCGGCCGCGCCAGGCGGGAGCGACGAGCACACGCAGCTCGCCGACGTGCTTGGACCAGCTCAGCTCGTCGACCAGGATCGCAGTGCAGCCGACCATCGAGGCGCCGTGCCGGGCGACGAGGCTTGCCAGCTCGCCGGACTCGAGCGAGCGCATCCAGGCGTCGACAACCTTCGGGTGACCCAGGTCGCGTGGAACGAACAGCAGGTCTTGCGTCGGCAGGGCAGCGACGAAGTCGACCAGCGCGGCGCGATCGGCTGCGGTCATACGCGCGATTTCGACCTCGGCATCGCCACAGGCGACGGTGCGCGGATAGGTGCGAGCGGCCTCGCTCATGTCGAACGCCTCTGCAGCCAGGCATCGAGCTTCGGCCACATGCGCTTTACCGCGTTCGGCCCCGCCGCGATGCTGACATGGCCGCCCGGCAGGACCACTTCTTCCTTATCGCGCGAGCCGACGTGCTCGATCAGCGGGTGCCCACACGCTAGTGGCACGATGTGGTCGTACTGGGCCATAAAGTGCAGGAACGGCACGGTGATCCTCGAAAGATCGACCTTGCGGCCGCTGATGCGCAACGTTCCCCGATGCAGCGCATTGGCGCGCAGCAGCTCCTTCACCGTCTGGCGGAAGTAGCCGCCAGGCAGCGGCAGCGTTTCGTTGCCCCAGCGCTCCATCATCCGGAAGCCCTTGACGAACTCGTCGTTCCAGAGGTTGTCCCAGAGGCGCAGCTGGCCGGCAATCCGGCTCGCCGGACGCAATGCGTCGAAGCCGGCGACGACGAGGGCTGCGGGAACGATGCCGACGCCGTCGACCAGCCGGTCGACGTCGAAGGCACGCGGGTCCGCCATCGACCGGAACAGCTCCATCTTGCTGAAGTCGACCGGCGTCGTAAAGCAGACAAGGTTCTTGATTGGCCCTTGCGGGACGAGCGCGACGTAGATCGCCGAGAGCATCCCGCCGGCGCAATAGCCGACCAGCGTCACCTCGTCCTCGCCCGAGTCTTGCTGCACACGGCGCAAGGCGTCGGGGATGAAGTCGAGGACGTAATCCTCGATCATGAGGTCGCACTCGTCGTCGCTCGGCGCGTTCCAATCCAGCATGTACACGTCGTAGCCGCGGCCAAGCAGGAACTCCATCAGGCTTTGGCCGGGAGCGAGGTCGAGGATGTAGGCCTTGTTCGTCGGCGCCATGACGCACAGGATCGGCACCCGATAGACCTCGTCGGCAGTCGCGCGGTAGTGGTAGAGCGACATCGTGCCGTGCCGGTGCAGCACGGTCTTCGGCGTCTTGCCGACACTCGGGGGCGGCGCACCGAACAGCTCGATCCCCTTGAGGCCACGCTGGACCGCGCGCTCGACTTCGAGACGCAGGCGCTCGGTCAGTGCTGGGTGGTCGGCCCGCTCGGTCGTCCTCGGCGCGGCCATCGATCAACTCCTGCGGCCGGCGCGTGCGGTCGTTGGCTTGCCTGGTGCAGCCGCCAGGGCGGCGGTTGCCTTGGCCGGCTTCGCCAATGCTTCGTCGGGCGGCGGCCGTCGCGTGCGCGCCGGCCGCGGCAACGTCGGTGCGGCCGCGCCCGCCGGCAGCAGCCGATCGACCTTGTCTTCGATGCGCTGCAGCGCCGCGGCGAGCTCGCTGACGTCCTTCCGGCTCGGCAGGTTGACCTTCGCGAGATAGCTGCCGATCGCCTTCTCGAACGCCTGCTGCAGACCGAGCGAAACGGTCGAGAGCTGGTGCACCGAGCGCATGACCTCCTGGGAGTCCATGCTGCCGGTGACGAGCGAGTTGACGTTGCTTTCGAGCTTGGTCAGCGCCTCGCGCCACATCTGCAGCGGGTCGGGAATCGGCGATGACGTCATGGGCGTGCTCTCAGGCCTTCGCCTCTTGGGCGCCCTTTTCCTCTTCTTCCGCGTAGAGCTCCTTCTTCGAAAGCTTGCCGACCGGAGTCTTCGGCAGGTCGGCGCGGATGTCGAGCGCCTGCACCATCTCGTGCTTGCCGAGCTTGTCTTTCAGGAACGCCTGCAGTTCGGCAAGCGAAAACGGCCCGGCACCGGGCTTCAGCTTGATGAACGCCTTCGGCGACTGGCCGCGGTACTCGTCGTGAATGCCGATCACGGTGACCTCGGCGACCGCCGGATGCTGGTAGATCGCGTCCTCGAGGTTGCGCGGGTAGACGTTGAAGCCGCTGCACAGGATCATGTCCTTGGTGCGGTCGACGATGAAGACGAATCCGTCCTCGTCCATGATGGCGACGTCGCCGGTGCGCAGCATGCCGTCGAAGGTGGTCGCCTCGGCGGTCGCTTCGGGGTGGTTCCAGTAGCCCTTCATCACGTTCGGGCCGCGGATGCAGAGCTCGCCGCGTTCGCCGAGCGCCAGGTAGCGGCTCGGGTCGGCGACGTCGACCATGCGGATCTCGATCTGCGGCAGCGGAATGCCGCACGAGTTCGCCTTGCGCATGCCGTGGACCGGGGTGAAGGTGCCGGTCGGCGACGTCTCGGTCATGCCCCAGCCCTCGCTCAGGGGGCAGCCGGTCGCCCGCTCGAATCGCTGCGCGACCTCGAGCGGCAGCGGCGCACCGCCCGAGCCGCAGTACTTGAGCGAGCTCAGGTCGTACTTGGCGATGTCGGGATGGGTGAGCAGCGCCGTGAACATCGTCGGCACGCCGGGAAAGCTCGTCACCTTCTTTGCCGAGATCTCCTTCAGCACCGCCTCGACGTCGAAGCGAGGATGCAGGATCAGTTCGGCGGCGGCGCGGATGCCGAGCAGCATGTTGACCGACAGCGCGTAGATATGGAACGGCGGCAGCACGGCCAGCACCCGCTCCTGGCCCTCGACGAGCACGGGCGGAGTGCCGTCGACCGTCGCCCAGTACTGCTGGCACGCCGCCGAGAGATTTGCGTGCGTGAGCATCGCGCCCTTCGGCATGCCGGTCGTCCCGCCGGTGTATTGCAGGACGGCAAGCTGCTCGCGCGGGTCGGCGACCGCGTGCTCCCGGTAGCGGCCGTCGTTGTCGAGCAGCGCGGCGAAGGAGACGTGCTGCGCGTCGCCGGCGGTCTCCACCGTGACCTTGCCCGCCTTCATCTGCGCCGCCACCGCCTCGGGCTGCGCCGACATCTCGGCCATGCTGCCGACGACGACTTTCTTCAGGCGCGTTTTGACGAGCATCGCCGCCATCTGCGGGTAGAGCGCCGCGAGGTCGAGCGTGATCATCAGGTCGGTGCGGCTGTCGTCGATCTTGTGCTCGAGCACTTGCGCGGCGTCGAGCGGCGAATAGTTGACGACCGTCCCGCCCGCCTTGAGCACCCCGAAGAAGGCGATGACGTAGTGCGGCGTATTGGGGAGATAGAGGCCGACGTGGATGCCGGGCCCGACGCCGAGCGCCTGCAGGCCCTTGGCGGCGCGGTCGGCGAGCGACCTCAGCTCGCGGTACGAGATCCGCTTGCCCATGAAGTCGAGCGCGGGGCGCTCCGGCCACTTCGCGGCGGCGTCGTCGAGGATCTTCTGCACCGGCTCGGGCTCGATCTCGATGTCCCAGCGGACGCCTTCAGGATAGGACTTGATCCAGGGATGTGCTTGCGTCATGTTTTGTACCTTCTTGCGTGGGATCGAGCCGCTTGGCCAGACCCGTCATTGGCCTCTCTCAAGGCCGGTTGCGGCCGAGCTTGTCGTGGCTCGACACCCAGTCGCCGGCGAGGATCGCGCCCGACAGCGACGTGTCGCCGGCGAGCACGACCGCCGCGCAGATCTCGGCGAATTTGTTGGCCTTGCCGTCGCCGTAGCAGCCGAGCATCTCCAGGCATTCGCGCTGCGTCGGCAACCCGGTGCCGCCGCCGTAGGTGGCGACGATCAGCGACGTCAGCGTGATCGACCAGTAGTAGTCGCCGTTGTCGAGCAGCTGGGCGTAGGTGACGCCGGCGTGCGACTCGGAGACGTTGGCGACGTCCTGGCCGGTCGCGATGAACATCGCCGTGAGGCCGTTCGCAGCGTGCGCGCCGTTGTTCGCCGAGCCGGCAAGAAAGGCGCCGGCGTTGGAGATCTGGCGCCACCAGAACAGGTCCTTCGCGCTGACGCCCATCATGCTCTTCAGCAGGTCGCCCTTGATCGTGCACTCGGCGACGACACGCTTGCCGCGCGTCAGCAGCATGTTGGCGCGCGAGTGCTTCTTGTCGGTGTCCATGTTGCCCGAGAGCAGGTAGTTGACGCCACCGGGATACGTCTTCTTGATCCACTCGCACGCCGCCAGCGTGGCCTTGCCGGTCATGTTCTGGCCGGCCGCGTCGCCGGTCGTGTAGTTGAAGCGGAGGTTGCGAAGCGGGCCGACCGCGTACTGGCCGATGTTGATCAGCTTGCCGGAGCGGGTCGTCGTCTCGGCGACTTGCTTGATCGCGTCGAAGTGCGCGGTGACCCATTCGCCGAAGTCGCGTGCCTTCTGCGCGTCGTCGAGCATGAAGACCGGCGAGCGCTGCATGAATTGCTCGACGACCGTGGTCTTGACGCCGCCGCTCTCGCTCAGCAGGCGCATGCCGCGGTTGTAGCTGGCGACGAGTGTTCCCTCGCTCGTCGCCAGCGGGACGAAGAAGTCGCCCTTGGCATGCTCGCCGTCGATGCGCAGCGGTCCGGCGAGGCCGATCGGCACCTGCGCGACGCCCATGAAGTTCTCGATGTTGCCCGGCAGCACGCCGGGATCGAACGAGAAGCTGCCAACGTGCTCGAGCGCGCTGCCGGTGCGCTCCTGCACGAAGCGGCGCCGCGCCTCGGCCATCTCTCGCGTGTAGTCGTTCTCTTTCGAACGCGGGATCTTGATCGCCATGGTCGTCTCCTCGCAACGGTCCGCCCTCGAGGGCGGCGCGTACCTCACTTCGCCTTGAGCAGGGCCTGCAGGTTCGCCAGGTTCTCCTGGAAGCGGTCCTGCACGACCTTCCAGGCCTTGCGCCGCGTCTCGGCCTCCATCTCGGCCAGCTCGCGGATGCTGTCGATGGCCTTCTTGACCCCTTGCCTGGCCCGATCGGCGTTCTTGCTCAGCGCGTCCTTGCCGGTCGCGTCCTTGATCGCTTCCTGCCACTCGACCAGTGCCGCCCGCAGGATCTCGTTGCGCCGTTGCGCCAGCGCCTTGATTCCCTCGTAGGCCTGCCGGTTCGCTTCGGCGAGCGCTTCCATGTCCTTGCGTTGCGACTCGACGATCGCCGCCAGGTCGACGCCGGGCAGCTTCAGCCGACCCACGAGCTTGCGGAGGTCGTCGAACGAGGGCAGCGCCAACGATGGCTTCGCGCTCGCGCGGGCCGTCTTGCCGGTCGTCTTGGCCGTCGCCTTGCGGACTGTCTTGGTGGCCGTCTTCTTCGCCGTCTTTCGAGCTGTCGTTGCCATGTCTTCTTCTCCGTGGTGGTTGGTCCTGAATCTGCGCCGCGGCGCGGCGCTCTACGCACGTACCGCCTTACCGGCCTTGGCCGATGGCGAACGCTTGGTCGACGCCGGCGCGGAACGCGCCGGCTTGCGGGCCGCAGTCTGAGTTGCCGCCGGGGCGCGCGCAGGGGGCGTTCGGCGAGCGTTGCTCTTCGGCGCGGCACGTTCGCGCGCAGGCGCGGCTGCCGGTGCCTTGCGACTGCGGGAAGGCGAGCCGGAGCGCGAGGCAGCGGCTTTGCTCGCCGTGCTGCCGAGGAGCGCCTCGTGCAACTCCGCCAGCGACTCGTCGAGATAGTCGGCGATCTTGTGCAGTTCGGGGACGGTCCTGCGGCAGGCGGTCAGACCGAAGTCGAGCGAGCCGCAGTAGCTTTGCACGGTGAGGTTGAGCGCCATCCCGTGGGTGGGGATCGACACCGGATAGAGCGTGAGGACGCGCGCACCGGCGACATAGAGCGGGACCTGCGGACCCGGCACGTTCGAGACGACGACGTTGGCCGCCGGCGGCAGGCGGTCGGCGAGGTGTGATCGGCCGTAGAGCTCCATCGCGCCATGCAGCACGACCGGCGCGCCGAAGATCGAGAAGTCGCGCGGCGTCACGTCCTTGACCTTGCCGCTCAGTTCCTTGGCTCCGAGCGAAGACGCCTGGATCGCCTTCAGCCGCTCCACGGGGTCCTTGACGTCGGTCGCCAGGCTGCACAGCATGACCGACACCTGGTTGGTCGACGCGGTGTCGCCGGGCGCGCGCAGCGACACCGGCACGAACGCCACCAGCGGCTCCTTGGGCAGGCCGTGCTTCTCGAGCAGGTAACGGCGCAGCGCGCCCGCGCAGATCGCCATGACGATGTCGTTGAGCTTGGTGCCGGTCGCCTTGGCGACCGCCTTCGCGTCCGCGAGCGAGAGCGAGCGCATCGTGAAGGCACGTTGGCTCGTGATCGTCGCGTTGAGCATCGTCCTGGGAGCGACGAGGTTCGGCAGACCGTTGACGGGCGAGCGCACGACGTTGCGGGCCACCGGCGCGACGACGCTGGCGATCGCCTTCAGCACGTCCGGGATCCGTTGCAGCGCGCTTAGCTCCTGGCTGAGCATGTTCCTGAACGCCGAGCCGAGCAGAGCGAGCGCGTCGGGCTGGCCCTCCGGATTCGCGCTCGGCGCCGCTGCCGGCTCGATCTGCCGGCCGGCCGGGCTGGTGTCGTACATCATGTTGGTGAGCGCCATGCCGGCGCCGCCGTCGACCGCGGCGTGGTGGATCTTGGTGTAGATCGCGTGGCGACCGTCGCCGAGGCCGTCGATGACGTAGAACTCCCAGAGCGGCCGGCTGCGGTCGAGGAAATTCGAATGCAGCCGTCCGACCAGCTCCTCGAGCTGCTCCATGGTCCCGGGCTCGGGCAAGCCGAGGTGGCGGACGTGGTAGTCGAGGTCGAGCTCGTCGTCGTCGAGCCAGATCGGATGATCGATGTCCCAGGGCACCGGGACGATCTTCTTCTTGAGCACCGGGAACAGGTGCAGTCGCGCGGCGATCTGGCGCTTGTAGTGCTCGTAGAAGTTGCCCTTGAATCCGCGCGGCAGCTCGACGATCGAAAGGCCCGCGACGTGCATCGGCGTCTGCGGCGTTTCCATGTAGAGGAAACTCGCGTCCATTCCGCTGAGTGGTTTCATCGTCGCCTCGCGTTGCTGGCTGCCTTCGTTCGCGCGGCCGTCACCCGCCGGTTGCCCAGCCGGCCGATCCCGGGACGGCCTCGCCACGGCGCGGATCGCGGTAGATCAGGCTCCTGAGGCCGCTGCGATCGAAGGGCTTCCATTGCCCCTCGGGCTGCGCCAGCCGATCGGCGATCGCATACAGCACCGTCGGGTTGTGCCCGAGCCCGCAGTGGCTGCCCTCGACCTCGATGTTCTCCGCGCCCGGACCTTCGCGCTCGAGGCAACCCTGCCAGGCAACGATCCCGTCGGTGCGGCTGAAGATCGCAGTCGCCGGCACCGGGGGCGGCGTCTTCATCCGCTCGCGCCCGGGCCAGTCCTCGGCCTTGCGGTTGCTGGCGCGTTCATACAGTCGCCACGCGTTGCTCGCCCGCGGCGCGCCGGCGAACGGGCTGCCGAGCGTGATCACGCAGCGCACATGGTCGGGCGCGCGGCGCGCCATCTCGCGCGCAAAGACGCCGCCAAGACTCCAGCCGACGAGACTGACCTTCTGCCCCGAGTCCCGGAACAAGGTCGCGAGCCGGTCCTGCATCTTCTCCTCGGCGCCGGGACGCGGGCCGTGGTTGGGGCCGAGCTCCCAGCCGTTCGCGTCCCAACCCTGGTCGACGAGGAAACGTCGCAGCGGCCGCGTCGACGTGTCGGTCGCCGCCAGACCCGGCAACACGAGCACCGCGTGACCGTCGCCGCGTGGCGCCATGCGCAGCAGCGGATAGGACGCGAAGAACGCGCCCAGCTCCCAGATCGCGCGCAGCTCGAGGAGCAGCAACTCGCGCGACGGCGGCGCGTTGGGGTCGGTGGCTCGTGGCAAAGGCAGCTCCAGGGTGGAAATCAGACCGGGCGGCGACAGCGTCGATGATGCGCCTCCGGAGGCGTACCGGCACCTGGCTAGCTCGTCGATGTTTGCTCTGGCGCAAGGTTCCGATCGTTCGGAATGGCGCTCACGAGCCACGCGGGAGTGGCTCAGACCTCGAGCCACTCCTTGCGGATCTCGGCGTTGCCGAGGAGCGACGCGGGCGTCCCTTCGAAGACGATCGAGCCGTGACCCATGACGTAGCACCGCTGCGAGATCTGCATGGCGATGGTCAGCTTCTGCTCGACCAGAAGCACCGATACACCGCGGCTCTTCAGCGTGTTGAGGTACTCGGCGACGAGCTCGACGATCTGGGGCGCCAGGCCCTCGGTCGGCTCGTCGATCATGATCAGGTCCGGGTCGCCCATCAGCGTGCGGCAGAGCGTCAGCATCTGCTGCTCGCCGCCCGAGAGGACGCCGGCCTCGGTGTGCTCCCGCTCCTTCAGGCGCGGAAACATCCGGTACATGTCGTCGAACCCCCAGCGCGGCGACTTCGCGGCCCGCTTCTCGCCGAGCTGCAGGTTCTGGCTCACCGTCAGCTTGGGGAAGATGTCGCGATTCTCCGGAACGTAGCCGATGCCCCGGTGGGCGATGTCGAAGGTGCGCTGGCCGAGGATCTCGTCGCCGCGCAGGCGGATCGACCCCTCGCCGTGCACCAGGCCCATGATCGTCTTGACCGTGGTCGAGCGGCCGGAGCCGTTGCGCCCGAGCAGGCTCACGATCTCGCCCTCGCCCACGTGCATGTCGACGCCGTGCAGGATGTGGCTCTTGCCGTAGTAGGCGTGCAGGTCGGTCAGCTGCAGCATGATCTGCTCCGTGCTCAGGCGTGCGCCGGGTGATCGCCGTGCACCGACCCGAGGTAGGCCTCCTGCACCCGTTTGTTGGCGCGCACCGCCTCGGGAACGTCGAACGCCATCACCTCGCCATAGACGAGCACCGCGATCTTGTCGGCCAGGCCGAACACGACGCCCATGTCGTGCTCGACCGTGAGCAGCGTCTTGCCGACCGTGACCTCGCGGATCAGCTCGACGAAGCGTCCGGTCTCGCTCTTGCTCATGCCGGCGGTCGGCTCGTCGAGCAGGATGACCTCGGCGCCGCCGGCGATCGTGATGCCGATCTCGAGCGCACGCTGCTCGGCGTAAGTCAGGTTCATCGCCAGCGTGTCGTGCTTCCTCTCCAGGCGGATCATCCGGGTCAGCTCTTCGGCGCGCTCGTTGGCGTCGCGCAGATCGGCCAGGAACTTCCAGAACGCATAGCGGTACCCCATCGACCAGAGCAGTCCGCAGCGCAGGTTCTCGAACACCGACAGGTGGCCGAAGATGTTGGTGATCTGGAAGCTCCGCGCCAGGCCGCGACGGTTGATCTCGTAAGGCGTGAGCCCGTCGACGCGCTTGCCGTTGAGCAGGATCTCGCCGCTCGTCGGAGCGAAGCGGCCGCTGATGAGATTGAAGAGCGTCGACTTGCCGGCGCCGTTCGGGCCGATGATCGCGACCCGCTCGCCCGGCGCCACCGCCAGGTCGCAGCCGCGGATGATCTCGGTCTTGCCGAAGGACTTGCGCAGGGCCTTGAGCTCGACGGCGGGGGCAGCGGCCGTGCTCATGGCGCTCCCAGGCTGGCCTCGCGCACCGCCGCCTTGCCGCCCAGCGGCATCTCCGCGTCGGGCTCCTTGAAGACCATCGCCGCCTCGATCTCGCCCTGGACCCGTCCCCACTCGAGCGCGAAGCGGCGCCGCACCGCCTCGAACATCGTGCCGCCGACGATGGCGACCGCGAGCGCGCCGAGCCAGGTCGCGATCGACTGGGTGTCCAGCATCAGGCCGAGATAGCGCAAGGTCGAGCCCGACGCCGACTCGAGCTGCAGGTGATAGACGAGCTCGATCAGCGCCGCGACGCCGACGAACAGCACCAGCGCCGTCGCCGTGAGCGCCGCGTACCAGCCCCAGAGCTGATGGAGCTTGCGGTGCGCGGCGACGCGCACGTTCATCATGATCAGGCTGGCGATGCCGCCGGGCGCGTACATCACCATGAAGAG
>Ga0070675_100000265_pt1 | contig 34434 bp, 24 predicted proteins | sample KBSM43metaG_FD_65343 | JGI IMG/M metagenome (GOLD analysis project Ga0070675, IMG submission 65343) | Miscanthus rhizosphere microbial communities from Kellogg Biological Station, Michigan, USA - KBS M4-3 metaG | ecosystem: Host-associated > Plants > Roots > Rhizosphere > Soil ... | reverse complement strand
CCCTGGTGCTGGCGCTGGGCCTCGGCTCGAGCGTCGCACAGACCCAGAGCCCGATCGGCACGATCGATGAGCACATCGGCAGGGCCAGAGCCGCCGCCGGCCTCGACTTCGGCGAACTCCTCGGCGTGACGTGCGATCTGGTCCGCCCGCCGGCGCCGCCCGCGCGCCCGGCCGCGCCTCCCGCCGCCGCACCGGCGACAGGCCCGCCACCGCGCGACTCGTGGCACGCCGAGCCGGCGAAGATCTTCGACAACCTCTACTTCGTGGGCCAGACCGAGTACTCGGCCTGGGCCCTGACCACGTCGGACGGGATCATCCTGATGGACGCGATCTTCGACTACTCGGTGGAGGACGAAGTGATCGGCGGCTTGACCGCGCTCGGGCTCGACCCGAGCCAGATCAAGTACGTCGTCATCAGCCACGCCCATGGCGATCACGTGGGCGGCGCGGGGTTCCTCCAGAAGCGCGGGGCGCGCATTGTCATGTCGGAGGCGGACTGGGACCTGATGGACAAGGCGAACGTCACGTACGCCAAGCCGTCTCGCGACGTCGTGGCGACCGACGGCCACAAGCTCACGCTCGGGGACACGACTGTAACCCTGCACGTGACACCCGGACATACGCTCGGAACCGTCTCGTCGCTGATTCCCGTGAAGGACGGCGACCGGAAACACGTCGCGGCGTACTGGGGCGGCACCGCGTTCAACTGGGTCCGCGGGCCCGCCGCCTACATCACGCCGGATCGGCCGGCGCGGTTCTGGTTCACGCAGTACGCCACCTCGGTGCAGCGCTTCCGCGACCTGGCCGAGCGCGCCGGCGCCGATGTCCTGCTTTCGAACCACACCAACTTCGACGGCAGCAAGGCCAAGATTCCGGCACTTCGCAAGCTTCGCACGCGCGCGGCTGGGTCACCACATCCCTATGTCGTTGGCGCGGACGCCGTGCGGCGGTATCTGACCGTCGCCGACGAATGCGCCCTGGCGGGCCTGGCCAGCACGGGCCCCGCCAGCCTGTAGCAGCGGCGTGGCCGCGGTTCTTCAGACCAGCCCCCTAGGCACCGCAATCAGGCGATCGAGTTCGGGGAGGACGGTCTCGGCCCCGCCGTGGATCGCGAGGTCCACCAGTGCCGTCGCCGGTGTGGCGTCGGCGTTGATCTCGGCAGTGAACGCTCCGCGCTGCCGCGCGTGATCCACGAGGCCGGCGGCCGGATACACGACGGACGACGTGCCGACGGTGAGAAAGACGTCGCAGGCGGTGGCCTCGAGGGCGGCACGGAGATCGTTCTCGTCGAGCGCTTCACCGAACCAGACGACCGCCGGCCGCGCCGGCGCCTGGCAGTGCGGGCAGAGCGGCAGCCCGGGCATGACCGTCCGCTCGTCGCGCCACGGCGCCGAACCAGCCGCGCAGGCCCTCGAACACGACAGCTCCCAGATCGAGCCGTGCAGGCGCACGAGGCGCGTAGTGCCGGCACGCAGGTGCAGGTCGTCCACGTTCTGCGTGACGATCGTCGCGCCGCCGTCGCCCTGCGACCAGCGGGCGAGTACCTCATGGGCCGCGTTCGGGATGCAGCCGGCGATCGTCTCGCGGCGCCAGGCATACCATTCCCACAGCAGGATCGGGTCGCGCGCGAACGCTTCCGGTGTGGCGAGATCTTCGGGGCGGTAGTTCCGCCACAATCCACCGGCGCCGCGGAATGTGGGCACCCCGCTCGCGGCCGAGATACCGGCACCGGTGAGTACGGTGACGCGGCGGGCGCCGCGCAGCCGCCCGGCCAGCGTCGCGAGATTTGCCGGAACCATGACGGGCATCCTATCGCCGGTGCGGATAGGATCTGCTAACCGGAGGTTACATGCGGGTCCGAACCTACGTGCTCACCACTGCCGCAGCGCTCGCCGTCAGCTTCTCGGTGCTCGCGCAACAGCCGCCGCCGGGGCCGCCCCCGCCGCCGGCCGCGCCGCCGCTGGGACCGCCGGCACCGTTCTACCCGCACATCGTGGCGACCGGCCTGCGCGGCGGCTACCAGGTGGTGGCCGCCGACATGAACCAGGACGGCAAGGTCGATCTCATCGGCCTGGGCTCGCAGAACCCGGAGCTGATCTGGTACGAGAACCCCTATTGGACGCCGCACGTGATCACGCGCGAGGCGCCGCGCATGGTCAACCTCGCCGCGGCCGACGTGGACCGCGACGGGATTCCGGAGCTGGCGCTCGCCTACGAGTTCAGCACCAACCGGCAGAACGCCGGCAAGATCGGCATCCTCAAGGCCGGCAAGGATCCGCGCGAGTTGTGGACGCTCACGCAGATCGACGAGCTGCCGATGACGTCGCATCGCGTGCGGTTCCTGACCATCGGCAATCAGACGCTGCTCGTGAGCGCACCGATCATCACCGCCGAGTCGACCGACGGGTTCACGAACTCCAACCACACCGTCACGCCACTGCACGCCTACCGTCCGCCGGCGTGGAAGCGCGAGACCATCAGCGAGGAGAGCAAGGGCGTGGTCCACGGCCTGCTCATCTCCGACTGGGACGGTGACGGGCGCGACGACGTGATCACGGCCGGCTACATGGGCGTGTTCGTCCACAGCCTGGGCAAGGATGGCAAGTGGACGCGTTCGCTGATCACGGCGGGCAACGCCGAGGAGTGGCCGCGCAGCGGGACGAGCGACGTCGTGGTCGGCCGTCTCAACGGCAAGAAGTTCCTCGCCGCCAACGAGCCGTTCCACGGCAACCAGGTGGTGGTCTACACCGACACGGGCGGCACCTGGGCCCGCACCACCATCGACGACATCATCAACAACTCGCACTCACTGGCGCTGGTGGACAGCGACGGCGACGGGACGTCGGAAATCGTCTCGGGCGGCACACGTGGCGCGCCCGGTACGGCGCGTGGCGCCAAGCCCGGCGTGTTCTTCTACAAGGCCGACGCCGCCGGGCAGAAGTGGGAGCGCATGGTGATCGACGCGGCGATTGCCGCCAACGGCTGCGTCGCCGCCGACCTCAACATCGACCGCAAGATGGACCTCGCGTGCATCGACGCCGGCGCCCCCTGGTCGTTGATGTGGTACGAGAACAGCCGGAAGTAGAGCGCGGTCGTCGACCGCGCTCTACTTCGGCAGGTAGGCTGGTAAGCAGGTGAGCAGGGGTGGGAGCTGGGAAACTCGCGTGGCCCACCCGCCTTGGTGTTGACCCACCAGCCACCTACCTGCCTACCTGCTCACCTGCCTACCTGCCGGTCAATCACTTCACGATTGCGTCCAGCGTGGTGACTGTCACCGAGTGGTACGACGGCCGCGCAGCGGCGTAGATGCGCAGGGCCTCGGCCTTGCCCCAGTCGGTCTTCATGAGGTCCTCGAACAGCGGGCGCACGAACTTGCGGCGGCCCTGCGACAGGAGGAACCGCTCGAGCGCGGGCATCGCCGGCTCGTAGTGGTTGCGGATCGTGATCCGCAGCCAGTCGAACAGCACTTCCGAATTGCGCCGCTCGGACAGCCCGAAGTGCTGATCGAGCGAGGCCAGCCGATCCGCCGGCAGCGTCGGCGGCAGCTCGGCGAGAAAGTACTGCCACTGCTGCGTGCTCCAATCCTTGGTCCGCAGCGACGAGGCGCTGGCGCCGCGCGCGAACGCCTGCGCCTGCTCGCCAGCGCCCTTGAGCTGCGCCGCCTGCGGCACCACCGCGTTGTCGGGAATCGCGGGCCGGTAGATCCAGTCCTCGAGCCGCACCTTGGCTTCGACTGCCTTGTCGGTGAGCAGATGCGCGCGGATGTCCGCCAGAAACGCCGTGGTCGTGATCGGCTTGAACGCGTGGCGCTCGAAATAGCCGCGCAGATAGCCGTCGAATTTCTCGCGGCCCACGGTCTGCTCGATGAGCGCCAGTAGCGCTGCGCCCTTCTCGTAGGGAACGCTCGTGGCCCCGTCGTCGGGGTCGCGGCCTTTGAGGTCCACGTGCAGGATGGTGTCCTTCGACTGCATGCCGCCCAGGCGGTCGATCTCGACCATGAGATCGCGCCAGCCGAGCACGCGGAACACGTCGGCGCGCGGCTTGCCGTAGACCGCCTCCATGATGCGGTTCTCGACGTAGGTCGTGAACCCTTCGTTGAGCCAGAAGTCGCTCCACGTGGCGTTGGTCACCAGGTTGCCGCTCCACGAGTGCGCCAGCTCGTGCGCGAGCAGTGATACGAGCGACCTGTCGCCGGCCACGACCGTGGGCGTGGCGAACGTGAGCCGCGGATTCTCCATCCCCCCGAACGGGAACGACGGCGGCAGCACCAGCACGTCGTACCGCCCCCAGAGATACGGTCCGAGCAGCGCTTCGGCGGCCGTGACCATGTTCTCGAGGTCCGCGAATTCAGCCGCGGCGGCCTCCACGACCGCCGGCTCGGCGTACACGCCGGTGCGCGCGCCGATCTGCCGGAACGCCAGATCGCCGGCGGCAATCGCGATGAGATACGGCGGAATCGCCTGCGTCATGCGGAACTCGAACGACCGCCCGCCCGGCGCCGTGCTGCCGTCGGGGGTGAGCTGCTCGGCGCTCATCACCGCGCGCAGCTCACGCGGCACGGTCACCCGTGCGGCGTAGGTCTGGCGGATGCCCGGGCTGTCCTGGGTGGGAATCCAGGTGCGCGTGAGAATCGCCTGCCCTTGCGAATAGAGATAAGGGTGCGCCTTGCCGGCCGTCTGCGACGGCGCGAGCCACTGCAACGCAGCCGCGGCGGGCGAGGTGCGATAGCCGATGGTGATCGCGTTGACGCCACGCGGCAGCTCCACGGTGAGCGGCCGGCCGAGAATCGGGTCGGCGGTCCCGAGCGTGAACTGGAGGGCGCGGCCGTCCTGCGCCGTGGCGCTCTCGATCGTCAGGTCGCGGGTATCGAGGACGATCTCGGTGGCCGATGGCGCCCGCTCGACGCTGAGCGTCGCCGTTCCCGCCAGCGTCTTCGCGGTGAAATCCGCGGTCAGATCGAGCGTGACGTGCGTGACGCGCGCCTCCCAGGGACGCGCGAAGGAATGGATGTCGCGATCGGCTGGTGGCGGCTCCGGCGCGGCGCGCTCTTCACCGCCACCGGAACTGCACGCGGCCGCGACGAGCACGGCCGTGATGGAAAGCCAGAGTGAAATCTGCACGGCGCTACCGTTGTTATTGCAGCGCCTTGGACAGGCTCACGAGGTTGGCGAACAGGCGGTAGGCACCGGGCACGCCGGCCGGCAGCTGCCGGAACCAGGCGTAGGACGTGTAGACGTAACGGCCCTTGCCCACATCGGCGTACACCTCGCCTCCGCGCTGCGGCGGCTCGCCCGGATCGGTAGTCTCGAGCATGGGCGTGTAACGGCCGTCGAAGCTGCCGAATGCGTAGAGGTTGCGATCCTGGACCCACCCTTCGAAGTCGGCGTTCGTGATCGCGTTCGGATAGGTGAAGGCCGGATGGCGCGGCACGAGAATCGTGACCGCCGCGGTTTCGTCGGTGACCCGGGGGTTGGCCTCGGTCTTCACCGGATACGGCGGCAGGTTGCGCGCCACGTAGTCGGTCTGCTGGTACTGCACGATGAGCGTGCCGCCGCGCTCCATGTAGTCGCGCAGCCGGCCGTGGTTGGCCACGAAATCGGGGCGTGCCTCGGAGGCGCGCACGCCGACGACGATGGTGTCGAAGCGCGAAAGGTCGCCGGCGGCGAGCATGACCGGATCGATCATCGTGACGTCAAGTCCCATCAGGCGCAGCGCCTCGGGCACCTGATCGCCGCTGCCCATGATGTAGCCCACCTTCACCGCGGCGACCTTGAGGTCGAACACCTGGACCCGGGCGACGGCCGGCGAGTAGACCCGATGGGTCTGGATGTGCGGGTAGGCGATGGTCTGCACGTCGCGAGTGTGGACGGCGCCGCCGACCACGGCCTCGGCGGCGATGTCGAAGCTGCCGGGCGTCCGCCGCGACGGCGCTTTCACCACGAACGTCGCGGCGTCGGCGTCGCCTTCGCTGGCGAGCGCGAGCGGCACCTCGGGCGGTTCCGCGGTCCAGCCCGCGGGCAGCCGCAGCCGCACGGTGCCGCGCATCGGCTTTGCCGAGTAGCTCGTGGTCCGCACGACGATCCGTTGTGTGTTCGGCGCGCTGCCGCTCGGCACGATCAGCAGCCGCGAGTCGAGACCCACCGACACCGCGGGCACCACGTTAACGTTGCGGCGCAGTTCTCCCCGCACCCGATCGCCGGTGCGGAACTGCGTCGGCCGCGACACCAGCACCGAGGCGCCGCCGATCTCGAGCGCCACGTCGGCCACGAGCAGCGGCTGATCGAACGGCATCGTCCGGGGTCCGCCCGCCGGCCACTGATACATGTCGCCGGCGCGGGGCTGCACCAGGAAGTAGGGCTGGGTGGGCGCCGCGTCGGCGGGCACGGTCACGACGTAGCGCGATTCCGCGCTCGGCGTCTCCCGCCGGCCCGGGCCGCCTTGCCCCTGCGCCTGACCCGGCCCTGCCGGCGGTGGTGGTGGTGGCGGCGGCGCGACGGTCCAACCCATCGGCACGCGTAGGGCCGCGCTCCCGATCTTGACGAGCGACGCATCGGCCAGGAACGTACGCACCGACACATTCAACGTCCCGCCGGGGACCACGGTCTCGGCATCGGCGAGCGGATCCACCACGACGCCCGCGGCGCGCACGAGCGCGTCCGCGAAGTCGTGTTCCTTAGCGGCGAGCAGGAAGTCGGCGTCGGCTCGTGCTTCGGCCGGGGCTGCGAGACCACGCACCGCCTGCCGCGCGGCGCGCGTCGCCGTCAGGCCGGCGACGAGCTGCGGCACGAGGCGCGCGGGCTCGGTCGGCTGATACGTCGTCAGCGCCTGCCGCGCGGCGTTGGCGATCGCCGTGAGTTCGGACTGGAGCGATCCGGAGGGAAGCCCCACAGCCTCGCCCAGCCCGGCAACCGAGACCTCGAGGCCGTCGAAGATGGATCGCTCGCCCGCCGCGGCGGGCGCGGCCGATGGGGCCTCCAGCCGGATCAGCCCGGACGCCGCCGGACCGAGCGGCTCGATACTGCCCATCTCCTGCGACTTGTGCTGGCTGCGGCCCTCGGCCGCAATCTCGGCGTAGGAGCGGCCGATCGCGCCGTCCATCACACCGGTCTGGACGCTGATCGTCGGCGCGTTCGCCGGATCGGGGCGGAAGCCGGCGCCGCGATAGAGCTTCTTCGGCTGCCACGGCCGCAACCCCTCGGCGAGCTGTTCGGAAAACTGCGTGGGGTCGCCCGCCGCCTTGAACGCCAGCGGCGTGAGGTAGCCGGCCATCTGGTGCTGGCCGTGACCGTCGGCGGGCGTGCCCGAGAAGCGCGAATAGATCACCAGCGGCCGGAAGGTGCGGATGACGCGCACCATGTCGCCGAGCACCTCGCGCTCGTTCCACTTCGCCGACGCCTCGAGCCGCGTCTTCGAGAAGCCGTAGTCGAACGACCGGGTGAAGAACTGCTCGCCGCCGTCGAGCCGTCGCGCCTGCAGCAGTTCCTCGGTGCGGATGACGCCGAGCGCGTCGAAGAGCTCCGTACCGATGATGTTCTGACCGCCTTCGCCGCGGTTCAGCGACAGATAGGCGACCCGGGCATGGTCGCCGCGAGCCATGCGCGCGATGAAGCTCGAGTCCTCGTCGTCGGGGTGCGCGCCGGTGTGGAGAACGCTGGCGGTGGTCTGGAGCCGCTCGAGCACCTGCACCAGGCCCGCGGCCCCCATGTCGTAGATCGGGCGGACCTGCGCCCCCACGGGACCGCGGCCGGGCAGGGCAAGCGCCACGAGACACACCACGGCCAGCGCCACACGGGTCCGCATGGCGTCGAGGATATCAAAGGGGACAGGTGGGCAGGTGGGCAGGTAGGCGGGTAGGCAGGTGGGACGGGTGGGACGAGTAAGAGTGCCGCCCGTCCCGGTTCCGGAGCGGAACCGTCCCGTGCGCGGACGCCGGCACGATGGCTCGACGGTGGCGAGCGGCCGTTTTCCGCCCAGCCTCGTGGCACCGCTCTCGAGATCGGCAGGAGCCCGCATGCTGAACGATTTGCGCCAGGCGTTTCGGTTGTTCGGCCGCGCCCCCGGTCCTCCCGGCGCGTAGGGCCGCGACGATCAATCCGCAGGCGGCGTTGCGGCAGGAGTAGGGGCCGCCTGAAGGCGGCCGGGACATCGCCACTCTGCCCGTACACTAGCGGAGATGCCGACCGAGGCGCTCCGCGACGTGCTCGCCCGATTCTGGGGCTACACGTCGTTCCGTCCGCTGCAATCCGAAGCCATGGAGGCCGTGCTCTCGGGCCGCGACTCGATCGTCGTGCTGCCGACCGGCGGCGGCAAGTCGCTGTGCTTCCAGGCCCCGGCCGCGGCGGCCGACATCGGCCTGGCGGTGGTGGTGTCGCCGCTCATTTCGTTGATGAAGGACCAGGTGGACACGCTCGTCGGCAACGGCGTGCCCGCCGCGCTCTACAACAGCTCGCTCGGCGCCGAGGAGAAGGCGGCGGTGATGCGGGGGCTCGCCGAGCAACGCTACCGGCTGCTCTATGTCTCGCCGGAGCGGCTCGTCGGCGACGGCGGCGACGGGTTCCTGGCGCGGCTCGCCGCGTGCGGCGTGCGCTTCATCGCCGTGGACGAGGCCCACTGCATCAGCCAGTGGGGCCACGACTTCCGCCCTGAATACCGGCAGCTGGCGCGGCTGCGCGACCGGCTTCCCGGCGTGTCGATGCACGCCTACACGGCCACCGCCACGGCGCGGGTGCGCCGTGACATCGCCTCGCAGCTGGCGCTGCGCGATCCCGTCGAGCTGGTCGGCTCGTTCGACCGGCCCAACCTGGTCTACCGCGTCCTGCCGCGGGCCGCGCTGAAGGCGCAGCTCCTCGACGTGATCAAACGGCACGAGAACGAGGCGGGCATCATCTACTGCTCGTCACGGAAAGAGGTCGACGCGCTGGCGGCGTGGCTCTCGGACTCGGGGATGCCGGCGCTGCCCTATCACGCCGGGTTGTCGGACGCGGAGCGCGGCTCGAACCAGGATGCGTTCCTGAGCGAGCGCGTCGATCTCATCGTCGCCACGGTGGCCTTCGGCATGGGCATCGACCGGTCCAACGTGCGCTTCGTGGTGCACGCCGGGGCACCACGGTCGCTCGAGCATTACCAGCAGGAGTCGGGCCGCGCGGGCCGCGACGGGCTCGAGGCGGAGTGTGTGCTCGTGAGCTCGGCGGGCGACTTCGTCCGCTGGAAGATGATGCTCGAGCAGAACGGCGAGCTCACCGACGCCGCGCGGACACTGCTGAAGCAGATGGAGCGCTACGCCACCGGTGTCGGCTGCCGCCACCGGCACCTCGCCACCTACTTCGGCGACACCTACCCGCCCGGCGAGTGCGCGGCGTGCGACGCGTGCCTTGGTGAGCTGGAGTCGGTGCCCGACCCGGTGCCGATAGCCCGGAAGATCCTGTCGTGCGTGGCCCGCGTGGGCCAGCGGTTCGGCGTGATGCACGTCACCAGCGTGCTGCGCGGGCAGGCCAGCGAACAGGTGCTGTCGCGCGGCCACGACCGTCTCAGCACGTTCGGCCTGATGCGCGACGAGCCGGTGGCAGCCGTCCGCGGCTACATCGAGCAGCTCGTGGGCCTCGGGCTGCTGCAGCTGACCGACGACGCCTATCCGGTGCTGTCGATGCCGGCGCAGGGCGTGGCACTTCTGAAAGATGCGGCCACGTGCCCCGATCTGGCGCTGGCGCGCCAGCGGACACCGGCCAAGGGCGCGCCACGCTCGCGATCGCGGATCGAGACCGAGTCGTGGGATCACGTGGATCGCGGGCTGTTCGACCGTCTGCGGGCGCTGCGGCTGGATCTCGCGCGGGCGCGCGGCGTGCCGCCCTACGTCATCTTCCACGACGCCACGCTGCGCGAGATGGCGCGGCTGCGTCCGGCCTCGCGGGCGGCGCTCCTCGACGTCAAGGGCGTCGGCGCGCGCAAGGCCGCCGAGATCGGCGACATGTTCCTCCTGGCGATCGCGAGCCACGACGGACAGGCGTAGGGGCCGGCGCAGGGCCGGCGTAGGGGGCCGGCTTTAGCCGGCCCAACCCGGGCCGCCTGAAGGCGGCCCCTACGAACCCGGGCGCCACCTACGAGTGATTGGCCTCGTCGCCGACGCGGATGGTCTTGCCCGCCTCGCTGGGCGCGATCCGCGTATTCACGCCGACCCTCCCCTACTCTCGAAGGGCCTTCGAATAGTAGATGCCGTTGAACAGGAACTTGAAGGTGCCGTGCGACTGCGCGCGGTAGGTGATCTCGGGCCCGAACACGAGCACGCGGCCGCGGCCGAGCGGCGCGTCGATCACCGCGGCGCCGCCATTCAGGTAGCGCTGGCCGAGCGCCCAGCCGCTGCGCAGCGGCGCGGCGTTCGGATACCACGCGACCCGGCGCGCCCCACCGGCCGCGCGCGCATCGATCTTGAACGCCGGGCTGTCGTCGAAGAACACGTCCACTTCGGTCTCGAACCCGTAGCCGAGGGGCAGCGTGTTGTTCACGGCGACGCGCAGCACCGATCCCGGCACGTAGTGCTTCTCGCGCGGCAGCCGCGACCAGCCGCCCCCGCGGCCAGCCTCGACGAGCGCATCGGAGATGCCGAGACCGAGTCGCTCGGCGATCGCGCTCGCGCCGCCGATCAGCACCAGCGTGCCGCCTTGCTCGACGAACTCCTTCACGCGCGGCATGGTACGGCCCCACGAGATCCGGCCGGCCCGGGCGCGATCCTCGGCCGGAGCGTCGTCGGGTACGAACGGGCCGGGAGCGCTGTCGCTGCCTGGCATGGCGTCGGTGGGCAGCACGAGGACGTCGAACCGGCCCGCGAGATCGGCCGTGTCGAGTGTCGCCGGGTAGACCACCTCGAACGGGAACTCGTAGCGTTCCAACAACCATCGGATCCACCCGCTCGCGCTCGAGCCGCCGTAGCGATCCCACAAGCCGACGCGCACCGGCTGGAGCTTGAGCCGTGCGCCCGCGGGCGGCGACGCCACGCCGGTGAACACCAGCCCCAGATCGGCCGCGGCCTGCTCGAGTACCGGCCGCGCCGCGCCGCCCCGGTCAGCCGCGGGGATGAACATCGCGCCGGTGGCGCCGGGCGCGCCTCCCGCCGTGCGGTCGGCGGGCCAGTAGACGTCGTGGCCGGCGCGCAGCAGGCGATTGACGGCGACGAACGCGTCGTTCTGATGGTGGCCGACCAGATATCCGGCCGGGGCCTCCGCGCCACGCACCGCGCCCGCGGGCGGCCGGGCCTCGGTGAGCACCTCGAATGGACCGTCGAACCCCTCGAGCACGCGATCGAACTTCACACCCATCTGAAACGCCAGCGTCCACCCGGCGTTGTCGTACGGCGGCACCGGCGGCCCGCCCGGGTAGGCGAGATCGTGCGGGTGCTCTTGCGGCTCGAACATGTCGAGCACGTGCGGACGGAACGCCTGCGCCGTCTTGACCACGAGCGATCCGGCGGGATAGCGCTTGCCCGCCACAGTGAAGATGCCGGTGGCGCGATGCACGGTGACACCGCTCTCGAGCAGCGCGCCGGCGAACTTGAGCGCGGTGAGGAAATCCGGCTGGTCGGACGGCAGGATGTAGCCTCGCGCGTCGCGCTGGCGCGGGTCGCGGAAGAGCCGCTCGAAGGTGCCGGCCTCGGCGCTGCCGCTCCCGCCGGCATCGGCCCTCGCGGCCTCGACCCGGCGCGGCGCCGGCGTCCACGAGTCGCGGCTGCCGCGCTCGATGGCATTGCGGCCCATGCGATGGACGTTCATGAGCAGCGTCTCGCGGTAACGCGAGGCGAAGTCCAGTACCGCCCGGTTGGCGGTCATCGAGTAGTCGATCGACTGGCGGAAGTGCCACGGCTGCGGCGCAATCGGATATGGCAGATCGCCGCTCGGCAGCTGACGCTCGGGAACGAGGGGAATGGCGGTCGGCGTCGGCCCGCCGATCGTCTCGGTGAGCAGGCCGATCTGGTTGTGGAAGTAGGCGGTGGTCCGCAGGCCGCCATTCCACCACGCCGAATAGCTGGACCCGCCACGGGTGGTCACGCCGGGCTTGCCTTCGGCGGCGAAGCGCGCCTGCATGGCCGCGCCCACGAGATCGATGCCGGCCGGGATCAGCGGGTCGAACACGTAGTTGAACGGATCGCGGAACGGCGGCGCGAACATCACCGTGCCGGCCGGTCCGGCCTGGTGATGGTTGTAGACGATTTGCGGGAACCACTCCCGAAACAGCACGCGGTTCATGTTCCGCGTCTCGGCCTGGCTCGACAGGTAGAAGTCGCGGTTGTTGTCGTGGCCGACGTACTTCTGGTACGGACGCGGAACTCCGGCGAGCGAACGCGAGCGCGGCTCCTTCGCCCGCATGTACCAGTCCGCCACCAGGTCGTGCCCGTCCGGATTGGCGTGGACGGCCAGCACGATGACGTCGCGCAGGATGCGGATGGTTTCCGCGTCGTCACCGCTCGCGAGTTGATAGACGAGCTCGATCAACTGCTGCGCGCCGAGCACCTCGCTGGCATGGAGGCCCCCGTCGATCCAGACCACGGCCTTCCCTTCCTCCGCGAGGGCTCGGGCCTCGCCGTCGCTCAACCCCTCGGCGCGCGCGAGGCGGCGCGCGATGTCGCGGTAGCGATCGATCCGCGCCAGGTTCTCGGGCGCGCTCACCACCGCCATCCACTGCGTGCGCCCCTCCTCGGTGCGCCCGATGTCCACCAGCATCACCCGGTCGGACTGCGCGTCGAGCGTCTTCCAGTACGACTCGAGCTGACGATAGGTGGCGAGAAAGTAGTCGGCGCCGATGTCCGCGCCGAACGCGGCGCGCGGCGACGTGATCGCGCCCGGCGACTGCGTCTGGGCGGGTACCAGGGCGCCGGCGACGAACAGGGCGACGAGCACCAGGACGCGCGGGCGATTGGACATGCGGAACTGAATCGTAGGTATCGGTAATGATACGGCCTGCCTCGGCCGGATCAGGAGAGCACGAAGATCGCGCGCGTGTAGATCACCTGAAAGCCGAACCGCTCGAACGTGCGTTGGGAGATGCTGCCCGGATCGACGCTGGCCGTGGCGAACTCGGCGCGGCCGGCGCCGGCGTTGAGCGCATGGGCAACGACCGCTTGCTGCACGCCGCGCCGCCGGAACTCGGGCAGCGTGGACGTACCCGCGATCAGGCGCACACCGTCCATCAGGTAGGCACATCCGGCCCCGGCGGGCTCTCCGCCACTCCAGACGAGCAGCCGTTCGAAGTCGGGATGGATGAAGCCACTCATCACGCCGGCGACGCGGTCGAGGAGATCAGGCGGCGTTGGCCCCGCTGTGGAGGCCGAGCCATCTCCCGCGACAAAGCCCGTGGCCACCACACGCAGCCACACCGCGTCGAGGCCGCCGGTCGCCGGCGTCACGCGAAGGTTCGCCGGCGCCTCGAAGCGATCGGCCGCGCCGAGGCGCCGCGCCAGCTGGTTCTCGAAGCCCTGAAGCTGGTAGCCGCGCTGGGTGAGACGGGCGGACACGCCGGCCGCGGCCAGCGGGCACAGCTCGATCTGCACCGGGATCCCGCGCTCGTCATAGAAGGCTTCGATGGCGTCGAGGTCCTCGTCGGCGACCGGCACGCCGAGGCCAAGGCCCAGCACTTTGTTCAAGGGTGAGCCTTCGGCGGCACACAACGCGCGGCCACCGCCGATCTCGAGCGAGGCGACGCCGTCGGGCCGGCCGGCGCCGGCCGCAAGGGCACAGAAATCAATCTCGGCGCGATCGATCCGCCGCGCGAGCTCGAGCGTCGCGTGCAGCATTGCTAGACTGTAACGCTCCTCATGAAGATTGCCACCTGGAACGTGAACGGCATCCGCGCCCGCCAGTCGGAGCTGCAGGACTTCCTCGAGCGCGAGCGTCCCGACGTGCTGTGTCTGCAGGAAATCAAGGCATCGCTGGATCAGCTGCCGCTGTGGCTGGCCGACACCGAGGGCTACTGGTCGTACTGGCACGGCGGCAAGGGCTACTCGGGCGTCGGGCTGCTGGTGCGCAAGGAACACGGCGTGGAGTCGCCCGGCTTCCTGCATCCGCCCTTCGACTTCGAGCAGCGCATCGTGACGGTGCGGATGCCGCAGGCGACCGTGGCGTCGATTTACGTGCCGAACGGCGGCAAGGACTTCGCCGCCAAGATGCGCTTCCTCGAGGCGATGGATGCGTACGCCGCCGAGTTCGCCGCGGCCGGCGAGCCGCTGGTGCTGTGCGGCGATCTGAACGTGACGCGCACCGACATGGACGTGCATCCGAAGGAGCGCAAGCCGCACGCGACCGGGCAGCTGCCGGAAGAGCGGGCGCTGCTCGAGCGCATCATCGGGCGCGGCCTCGTGGACGTACAGCGCATGCTGCACCCCGACGACGCGGAGCTGTTCACGTGGTGGGCGCCGTGGCGCAATATGCGCCAGCGCAACATCGGCTGGCGCCTCGACTACGTGCTCGCATCGAGCGCGCTGGCCGGACGCGCCGAATCGTGCGTCGTGCAGCGCGAGTTCGGCACCAGCGACCACGGGCCGGTCATCGCCGTCTTCGACGGCATCGAGCAGGTGGGCGGGTAAGCAGGTGGGCGGGTGGGGCGTGGGAACGTCCACACAGGCCCAAGTCTTTTACCGGCCTACCTGCTCGCCTGCCTACCTGCCCTTCAGGTGCGCTCCGCGCTCGACCAGACCTCAGCGAGCGCGTCACCAACAGCAAGGTGATTCAGGATGAAGTCGGCTTGCCTGAAGGCCTCCTTCAGGAGGTCCGCATCGAGCGGCGCGGCCGCGTCGCGACACTGGCGCGCGGCCTCGACACGCACCAGCGCCAGGGCTGCCTCGAGCCCGCGGACGATCGTCGCCACGCCGCGGCCCTGATACGCGGTCCACGACGCGAACGCTTTGCCCGCCACATACCGCCGGAGTGGCGCCGAAAAATGGTGCCATTCGGGAACAACGTCCGCGTCGAACGCCCGGTCCAGACCGGCTTCGTCGGGCTCCGGCCGCATGTCGTCTGGCACGCACTGCAGGGCCTCGCGGTGCGCCGCGAGGCTGACCGTCAGCGACCCATGCGGCACGCCATGCGCGACGTCGCGCGGCAGCCGCGCCACCGCGTCATGCAGCGGCTCCCTCCCGCCGGTCCAGGTGCGCAGCACCGATGCGTCACGGGCCATCGTCGCCAGCGCGGATTCGGCATCTGGCGCGGCGGCGCACACGGCGACCATGTGCCGCTCCCACGCGGTGTAGCCCTCGCCATCCATCAACACGTCGGGACGCAGGAGCGGCGGCAGGTCATCGGGATCCGTCGTCAGGCCGTCGTAATCGGCCGGCGGAAACGCGGGCGGGCTCTCGACGATTTCGAGCGGCACGTCGTCCCGGAACAGCAGCGAGGCCGCGGTCGGGCAGAAGTGCGAGAGTGTGATGAACGTCCCGCGCGCGTCCTGCACCGCCAAACGAGGGAAGGTACGGCAGGTCGTGGCGAGCGCGCCCTCGCCCAGGTCGCGGTGAACGATGCACAGGCGCGAGTCCTGGTCGAAGAACACACACGCGCCCGACTCGTGCCGCTCGAAGATCGCCGCGGCGTCCTCCGGTAGCGCCGGGTCCACCACGAAAGGGTCGAGGCCGGCTGCCGCCGCGGAGGTCGTCAGACGCCCGGTCGCAACGGCCTCCTGGAGCGACCGGTAGACCCGGAGCTCCATCGGCACGTCCCAGTGCATCGTGCAGCAGACGCCTGAGTGCCGGCACCGGTAGTCGGCGTGAATGCTGAGAGCCCAGACTTTTGCTGGCTTCGATTTTTCGCTCAAGTGCCTGTCCATCAAGGAGTTCTCGGCTCTTACAGAACTATTACAGTGGGTTCGCCCCGTCCCTGCTATCGTCCATTCCGCACCTTACCGAACACCCAAGAGGAGGAAGACGTTCGTCCATGGCCACTGTGAATCTTCTGTACGGGCGCAAGCACCAGCGGGGCGTGAACTGGATCACCGCCATCGCGATGACCGCGTTTCACGTCGGCGCCGTTGGCGCCTTGTTCTTCATCGACTACGGGGCCATTGCCGTCGCCTTCGTGCTCTACGTTATCTCGGGAAGCCTCGGGATCGGCATGGCCTACCACCGCCTGCTGACCCACCGCAGCTACAAGACCCACAAGTGGGTCGAGTACTTCCTCACCCTTTGCGGCACCCTCGCGCTCGAGGGCGGGCCGATCTTCTGGGTGGCCACCCACCGCATCCACCATCAGCGCTCGGACAAGGAAGGCGACCCGCACACGCCGCGTGAGGGCACCTACTGGGCGCACATGGGCTGGATCATCCGCGGCGAGGGCCTGCACCACGACGCCTCCTTGCTGGCGCGCTACGTGCCGGACCTGTCGCGCGACCCGTTTCACGTGTGGCTGTCGAAGTGGCACTGGACGACGAACGTGGTCCTGGGCTTCGCCCTGCTCGCCGTCGGCGGCTGGACCTACGTGCTCTGGGGCATCTTCTTCCGCACCACCTTTGGGCTGCACTCGACCTGGCTGGTCAATTCGGCGACGCACCTCTGGGGCAGCCGGCGGTTCCAGACCCGCGACGACTCGACCAACAACTGGTGGGTGGCCATCCTCTCGTTCGGCGAGGGCTGGCACAACAACCACCACGCGCACCCCACGAGCGCCCGTCACGGCCTGGCATGGTACGAGTTCGACTTCAACTGGATCGGCATCAGCCTGCTGAAATCCGTCGGCTGGGCCTGGGACATCAAGGTGGCCAAGATCAAGCAGCCCGTCCCGCACGAAGAGAACGAGCAGATGATCCCGGAAGAGGCCACCGCGTAGCGCTGGCTCCTTCGCTGGAACGCGCCTGTGGCAGGTAGGCAGGTGAGCAGGTAGGCAGTAAAACTCCTACCTGCCTCGGCTCCCAACCTGCCACCCACTTGCCCACCTGCCCACCTGCTTACCTGCCTGCAGGCCGGCGTCAGCCTTAGAATTGCCGGGTGACCCGCCGGCAAAAGACGATCGCGTTCTTCGTCACCCTGTGCGTCCTGCTGGTCACGGCCGCGGTGTCGCTCAACGTCGGCTGGATTCTCATCAGCGGCCGCCGGCTGGCGGCGCTGGTGTTCGGCATGGTGCTCTTCGGCCTGATCATCGCCGGGCTCATCGTCTACACGGTGTTCCTGGTGATGGAGATCAAGCGCAACGAGGAGCACGACAGCTTCATCAACGCCGTCACTCACGAGCTGAAGACGCCGATCGCGTCGATCCGCCTCTACCTCGAGACGCTGCAGTCGCGCGAGGTGAACGACGGGCAGCGCCGCGAGTTCTACAACATCATGCTGGCCGACGCCGAGCGCCTGCACAACACCGTCAACCAGGTGCTCAAGGCCGGCGTGCTGCGCGAGAAGCCGGGGGCCTCGGGCGCGCGCACAGCCGTCGTGGACCTGGCGGCGCTGGCGCGCGAGTGCGTGGAACTGGCGGTGCTGCGTCATCACCTGCAGCCGTCGGCAGTCGAACTGCAGATTCAGCAGGGCGCCTCGCTGCTCGTCCTGGGTGACGTCGAAGAGCTGCGCACGGTGCTGACCAACCTGGTCGACAACGCGGTCAAGTACTCCGGGCCGGAGGTCCGGGTGGTCGTGGCCGTCGTCTCCCCCGCGCCGCACTCGGTGTGGGTGCGCGTGGTCGATCGCGGCGTCGGTATCCCGAAGCGGCAGTTGAAGCGGATCTTCAACCGCTTCTACCGCGTGCAGCCGCTCGGCGTGAAGGCGGTGAAGGGTACCGGGCTCGGGCTCTACATCGTGCGGTCCATCGCGCGCGCGCACGGCGGACGGGCCTTCGCGCACAGCGAAGGCGAGGGCCGCGGCGCCACCTTCACCGTGGAACTCCCGCGCTTTGCCGGCGACGCCGATGCCGTGGCGCTGCAATCGAAATCCGCATGAGCCGCATCCTGGTCGTGGACGACGAGCCGCACATCGCCGACGGGCTGCGGTTCAACCTCGAGGCGGAAGGCCACGAGGTTGCCGTGACCTACGACGGCGAGGACGCGCTGGGCCTGCTGCTGCGCGGCGACGACGCCTTCGACGTGGTCATCCTCGACGTCATGCTGCCGGGCAAGGACGGCTTCCAGACCGCCGCCGAACTGCGCGCCGCCGGTCAATACGTGCCGATTCTGATGCTCACCGCGCGCGGCCGCGCCGACGACGTCCTGCGGGGGTTCGAGGCCGGGGCCGACGACTACCTGCCCAAGCCGTTCGAGCTGGCCATCCTGCTCGCCCGGGTCAACGGCTTGCTCCGCCGCCGCCGCTGGAACGAGCGCGACACGCCGCCGGCCGAGGACGCCGCGTCCGACTGCTACACCTTCGCCGGGCGGGTGCTCGATTTCGCGGCGATGGAAGTGCGCGCGCAAGGCCGCTCGTTCCGGCTGACGCAGATGGAAAGCGAACTGCTGCGGTATCTGGTGCAGCACCCGGGCCAGGCCGTGTCCCGCGGCGCCATCCTCGAGAACGTCTGGGACCTGCACGGCAGCACCGACACGCGCGCCATCGACAACTTCGTCGTCCGTCTCCGACGATACATCGAGGACAAGCCATCGTCCCCACGGTTCCTCCTTACAGTCCGGGGAGTGGGTTATCGGTTTGTCCCCGAAGGTGCGTCGGAGACTTGAAGCTGGTAGGCGGGTGGGCAGGTAGGCAGGTAGGGCGGTCCTGGCGCCTTACCCGCCCACCTGCTTACCTGCCTACCCGCCATAGAATTGCGGGATGGCGAGCGACACGATCGAGGCAGAAGGGCACCTGATCGACTCGGGGCTGCTGTCGGCGATCTTCGACAAGATCATCGAGCACAAGGCGTCGTACGAAGTCCTGACCTTCACCATCGGGCGCACCAACGACGACGCATCGCGCATCCGGATGCGGGTCACGGCCGCCGACAAGGTGGCGCTGGCCGACCTGCTGCAGCAGCTCACCACCTTCGGCGCTCATCCCGAGCGCGAGCGCGACGCCTCGGTGAAGCCGGCGGAAAAGGACCGCTGCGTGCCGGACGACTTCTACTCCACCACCAACCACCGCACCCAGGTGCGCATCGGCGGCCAGTGGGTGGACGTGGAGAAGCAGCGCATGGACGCCGTGATCGTGGTCGCCGGCGACAAGGCCGAATGCCGCAAGCTGCGGGACGTGAAAGCCGGCGAGCCGGTGATCTGCGGGCACGGCGGCATCCGCGTCACGCCGGAGTTTCGCGAGCGCGATCGCCACGGCTTCGCGTTCATGAGCAACGACGTCTCGTCGGAGCGCCGCGTCGAGGGCAGCGTGGCGCGGATCGCGGCGATGATGCGCGAGGTGAAGAAAGCCGGGGGCCGTATCGCAGTGGTGGCCGGGCCGGTCGTAGTGCACACCGGCGGCGTCGAGCACTTCGCCGAGATCATCCGCCGCGGCTTCGTGGACGTGGTGCTGGCGGGGAACGCGCTGGCGGTCCACGACGTCGAGTTCGCCCTCTCGGGCACCTCGCTCGGCATCGACCTGATTGCCGGCGCCCCGGTCGAGCAGGGCCATCGCAACCACATGGCGGCCATCAACTCGATCAACCGGGCGGGCGGCTTGCGCCAGGCCGTCGAGAGCGGCGTGCTGAAGTCCGGCGTGATGTACGAGTGCGTCACGAACGGCGTGGCATTCGTGCTCGCCGGCAGCATCCGCGACGACGGGCCGCTGCCCGAGACGCTGATGGATCTCATCGACGCGCAGGAACGTTACGCCGCGGCGCTCGCCAACGTTCAGCTCGTCCTGATGCTGTCGTCGATGCTGCACAGCATCGGCGTCGGCAACATGCTGCCGTCGTGGGTGCGCGTCGTGTGCGTGGACATCAACCCGGCCGTGGTGACCAAGCTGAGTGACCGCGGATCCTCGCAAACCGTTGGCGTAGTGACAGATGTAGGCTTGTTGCTGCACCGGCTGGCCGAGGCGCTGCGCGATTAGGGACAGCCCGCGCGCGGCGCGCCCCCAGGGAGACACTGCCGGTTTGCTATCCTGAACCCATCATGGCCAAGCGGGTCGTCCTCTTTCTCATCACCAATCTCGCCATCGTCCTGACCGTCTCGTTCATCCTGAACCTGCTGGGCGTGGGTCGCTACGTCGGGCCGCAGGGGCTCGACATCCGGAGCCTGGCGATCTTCTGCTTCGTCTGGGGCATGGCGGGGTCGATGATCTCGCTCCTGATCTCGCGCTGGACGGCCAAGCGCATGACCGGCGTACAGCTCGTAAACGGCCGCAGCGGCGATCCGACCGCCGACTGGCTCTTCGGGGCGGTCGAGCAACTGACGCGCAAGGCTAACCTGCCGATGCCCGAAGTCGGCATCTACGATTCACCGGAGGTGAACGCGTTCGCGACCGGCCCGAGCAAGAGCCGGAGCCTCGTCGCGGTGTCGTCAGGACTGCTCCGAGGGATGCGCCGCGAGGAAGTGGAAGGCGTGCTGGCTCACGAGGTGGCCCACATCGCCAACGGCGACATGGTGACGATGACGCTGCTGCAGGGCGTCGTCAACGCGTTCGTGATGTTCCTGGCCCGCATCATCGCCTATGCCTTGACCAACCGCGGCTCGCGTGACGACCAGGGCGCGGCGCCCAGCTTCATGCTGGTGATCATGCTCGAGCTCGTGCTCGGCGCCCTCGGCATGATCGTGGTGGCCTGGTTCTCGCGCCAGCGTGAATTCCGAGCCGACTACGGCGGCGCATCCCTGGCCGGCAAGTCGAGCATGTTGAACGCCCTGCGCCGCCTCGGCGCCAATCGCGAAGGCATCGACCCGCGGCATGAAGCGCTCGCGACGATGAAGATCAGCGGCAAGTGGACCGGGCTCTTCTCCACGCACCCGCCGCTCGAGCAGCGCATTGCGGCCCTCGAGCGCGCGCAAGTCAACTAAGCGCACGACCGGTCGCGGGCCGTAGGACGGGGCGGTAGCGCGGGGCTTTGGCCCCGCCCTTTCCCGCCACCCCACCTGTCCTCGCTCCAGCGGCGCGGCCACCACGTTCAGAGGGCTCCGCACGTGACCCATACGACTCTCGTCTCGACCGAGACCCTCGCGTCGGCGCACTCGGCCGACTGGGCGGTGGTGGACTGCCGATTCGACCTCGCCAACGACATGTGGGGCCGCGAGCAGTACGCCCACGCCCACATTCCCGGCGCCGTCTACACCAGCCTGAATGACGACCTCTCCGGCCCGCGCACCGGGACCAACGGGCGCCATCCGCTGCCCTCTGACGACGCCCTCGTCGCCGCCTTCGAGCGGCTCGGCATCGGCAACGCGACCCAGGTGGTCGCCTACGACCAGGACACCGGGGCCTATGCGAGCCGTCTCTGGTGGCTGCTGCGCTACGCCGGGCACACGGCGGTGGCGGTGCTCGACGGCGGCTTCGCGAAGTGGACGGCCGAGGGCCGGCCGGTGCGCGCCGGGGTGGAGGCGCGGCCGGGCGCCGTGTTCCGCCCTGCGTTCAACCGCGGTCTGCACGTCTCGGTCGACGAGGTCGCGCGGCGCCGACACGACGGCCGCACGCTGCTCGTGGACGCGCGCGCGGCGGAACGGTTCGAGGGACGGTCCGAGACCATCGACAAGGTCGCCGGCCACATCCCGGGGGCGCACAACCGCTTCTTCCGCGACAACCTCGCCGCCGACGGCACCATGCTCGACGCCGGTGCGCTCCGGGCCGGCTTCACACAGGTGCTGGGTGGACGCGCCCCGGCCGACGCGGTGATGTACTGCGGGTCGGGCGTCACCGCCTGCCACAACCTGCTGGCCATGGCCCACGCCGGCCTGGACGGCAGCCCGCTCTACGTCGGCTCGTGGTCCGAATGGTCGAGCGATCCCTCGCGCCCGGTCGAGACCGGTCCGCCCAGAGGCCAGGGAACCCAGAAGTGACCGCGGTCGCAGAACGGGCGGAGCCGTCGGTCTGGTCCACCCTCAAGGAGGCGGTCCGAGGCTCGCACCAGGACTTCACGGAAGCGCCCATCGGCCGCGCCGTCGTGCTGCTGGCCGTGCCGATGGTCCTCGAGATGCTGATGGAGTCGGTGTTCGCGGTGGTGGACATCTTCTTCGTCGGCCGGCTTGGCGCGAGCGCCGTGGCCACGGTGGGCCTCACCGAGTCGCTGATGGTGATCGTCTACGCCCTGGCGATCGGGCTCGCGATCGGCGCGTCGGCCACCGTCGCGCGCCGCATCGGCGAGAAGGATCGGGAACAGGCGGCGCTCGCCGCCGTGCAGGCCATCATCCTCGGCATCGGGATGGCGGTGGCGATCGGCGCCGTCGGCGTGCTGTTCGGGCCGCAACTGCTCCGGCTGATGGGCGCCACCGACGACGTCTTGAGCGTCGGGTCCACCTTTCCCAAAGTGATGGTGGGCGGCAGCGGCACCGTGCTGCTGCTCTTCCTGATCAACGCGGTGTTCCGCGGCGCCGGCGATGCAGCCATCGCGATGCGGGTGCTGTGGTTCGCCAACATCATCAACATGACGCTGGGCCCGTGCCTGATCTTCGGGCTCGGCCCGTTCCCCGAGATGGGCGTGACGGGCGCGGCCGTCGGCACGACCATCGGGCGCGGCTGCGGCGTGATCTACCAGCTGTATCACCTGACGCGGCCCGACGGGCGCCTGCGGGTCGGCCGCCGGCACCTGCGCCTCGACGGGCGGACGATGCGGTCGATCCTGCGCATCTGCGGCACGGCGACGTTTCAGAACTTCATCGCCACCGCGTCGTGGATGGGGATCGTCCGCATCATCTCGAACTTCGGCAGCGCCGCGGTGGCGGGCAACACCATCGGCATCCGCATCATCCTGTTCGCGCTGCTACCGTCGTTTGGCGTCAGCAACGCTGCCGCCACGCTGGTTGGTCAGAACCTGGGCGCCGGCAAGCCAGATCGCGCGGAGGCCGCGGCGTGGCGCGCCGGGCGGTACAACACGATCTGCCTCGGTGCCATGAGCCTGGTGTTCCTGATCTTCGCGCCCTGGCTGATCGGCATCTTCACGAGCGACCCTGAGGTCGCGGCCTACGGCGTCCGCTGCCTGCGCATCGTCGCCGTCGGTTTCGCGTTCTCCGGCTACGGCATGGTCCTGACACAGGCCTTCAACGGCGCCGGCGACACGCGTACGCCCACCCTGATCAACCTGGTCGTGCTGTGGCTCTGGGAGATTCCGCTCGCGTGGCTGCTCGCGGGCCGCGCAGGGTTCGGACCCACCGGCGCGTTCATCGCCGTGAGCATCGCGTTCTTCACCCTCGCGGGCGTCAGCTCCTGGCTCTTCGCGAAGGGCCACTGGAAGCACCATCGCGTGTAACGCCGTCCGGGGGAGGCCGCGCAGTTCGGCCAGCACCTGGCGGCCCGCATCCACCGCGCTCAGCGTGTCGTAGCAGCGCAGGGGCCCTTCACACGACGAGTAGCCGATCTCGCGATACAGCGAGACCATAGCCGTTTCGTCCACCACCCAGGGTGCGTCCGCGAGCTCGAGCGCGTGCCGCAGCTCGTGGCCGAGCATCGCGACGCCCACGTCGCTCGTCGGACTGAGCTCCAGGGTCACGCGCACGTAGCGGTAGCCGCCCGCCGACGACAGAAACTGGGTGGCCGCCGCGGTGCTGCCCAACAGCGCACCCCGGCCCAGGTAGACGATCAGGTCGGACGCGGCGAGGCGTTGCAGGATTCCGTGGAACGTCGGCGAGTAGTCGCGGCCGCGCACGACGGCGTCGGCCAGTTGCAAATCGTCGGTGCGCAGGAAGGGCGGCGCCGAGGGCTCGGCGGCGGCGTGCGCGCAGCCTGCGAGCAGGGCCACGGCGGCGAGCCACAAACGTACACGCGATGAACGGACAGCAGGAAAGGCTGGCGGTGCGTGTTCGGTCGAATCCATGACGAGTCTCCATTCGGCCGCATGGCGGAGCGGCGCGGCGCACTTGCGGTGCGCGGACAACGTCGTCGTGGACGCCCGTGTTGCCTGGTTGTAACCCGGTCTGCCTCAGGGTCGACGTGGTGGAGGCTGCCGGACGCGAAACCGGCGGCTGGTGTTCAGACCGCCCGACGTTTCTCAGTGCAAGCGGCGCACCAGCGCAAGCAGGAGACGAGAATCGATGGATTCCGGCGGGTTCTCCGGCGAGGCGGCGCACTCACCGTCGGCGGACCGACAGGCGGCGCCGACAACCCTGTACCCCCCTCACGGGAGGCACACGTTTCTGTGTGCGTGCAGATCCGTCAACCGATCAGGAGTCGGTGGTGTCGGTCTCGGGCACGTCGGTGTCGGGCTGGCCGGAGCGCAGGCGGCCGCGCGCGCTCTCTGCGAGCCGGGTGTAGCCGCCGCGGATCCGTTCGAGCTCGTGCTCCTCGAGTTCTTCGAGGTCGAGCAGCGCGTTGTGCGCGCCCGACGTCACCCGCAACAGCTCGTCGAGCTTCACCTGCATGGCCTCGGCGTCACGGTTCTGTGTGCTCTGGATCAGGAACACCATCAGGAACGTAATGATGGTCGTGGACGTGTTGATGACCAGCTGCCACGTATCGCTGTAGGCGAAGAAGGGGCCCGAGATCAGCCACGCGACGATGAGCCCGCAGGCCAGGACAAACGACCATGGCCGCCCGGTCGCGCGCGATGTGGCCTTGGCGCACCGCGTGAACACTGAATGCGATTTCGTTGGACGCACGAACGCACCTCCGCCTCAAGGCTAACGCAGCCAAAGGCGGGTGGGGCAGGCGGGGCCACGCCTTCGGCGCGGCAAGGCGGGTAAGAACAGCCCGTCCAGATGTAGAGGCGGTCTTTAGACCGCCCTGAAATCAGACGTCGGCGTGCGCGAGAAGCGGCGTCACCGTGACCGTGAACCCATGCTGGTTCGGCGCCGCGTACTGGCGGTGAGTGCGGATGCGGGAATAGGGAATCTCGACGAGCGTGTTCTGCTCCGGCTCCGGGTGCGGCTGCACCTGGATCGTCACTTCCTGAGGCGCCGTCGTGAGCTGGCGGGCCGCGTCAGCGGACGCGAACCCGACGAGCGTGACGTCACCGCTCGCCAGCTTGTGCGTCTCGTAGCTCCGAAAGGAGCGCGTGGCGAACAGGGGCGCGGAATCGAGGCCCGGAGAGTAGGTGAATCCGTAGACCCCGACGGGCAGCTGCTTGATGCCCGTGCCCTCTTCGGCGGGCGCCACGAGCCGCACCTGATGCGCCGCGCGCAAACCTTCCTGCTCGGGCGCGTCGGGGATGTTCGTGTAAACGACTCGGCTCATCCAGTGATTATAGGTCCCGGGCCGGTCCGGCGACCAGCCACGGGGATGCGATCCGGGCCGCGGAAGTCAGACACCCACGCCAATCGGGCAGGAAACGCCCGTGCCGCCCAACCCGCAGTAGCCGTTCGGGTTCTTGGCCAGATACTGCTGGTGATAGTCCTCGGCGTAGTAGAACGTGGGCGCATCCGCGATTTCCGTCGTAATCCGGCCGTAGCCCGAGCCGGTGAGCCGGTCCTGGAACATGTGGCGCGACGCCGCGGCCGCCTGCCGCTGCTCGGGGGACGAGGTGAAGATGGCCGAGCGATACTGCGTGCCGACGTCGTTGCCCTGCCGCATGCCCTGGGTCGGGTCGTGGCTCTCCCAGAACAGTTTCAGCATCGCGTCGAAGCTCGTGACCCTGGGATCGAAGACGACGAGCACGACTTCAGTGTGGCCGGTCATCCCCGAGCACACCTCGCGGTAGGTGGGGTTCGGAGTGTAGCCGCCGGCATAGCCCACCGCCGTGGTGTAGACGCCCGGCGCCTGCCAGAACTTGCGCTCGGCCCCCCAGAAACACCCCATGCCGAACACCACCTGCTCGAGCCCCGCGGGAAACGGCGGCGCAATCGCGTTGCCGTTGACGAAGTGCTCCGCCGGCAGCGGCATCGCCGCGGCGCGGCCGGGCAGCGCCTGTTCGGGGCGGGGAAGTCGAAGCGCGGTCGCACTACCGAAGAGAGCCATGGGTCCTCGCTGTGAAAAGAACTTCCTCGCTGTAGGCTTTAGGCTCACGGCATCGACCAAGAACGGCTGCGCCGTTCTTGGTCAGAGGACGTTCATGACAAGAGCCCTTGCCTAAGCCTTGAGCCCTAAGCCCTAACGAGATTATCTCTCCACTTCGATGCCCAACGCCGCGCAACGGTTTCAGTTCGTGGCCGACCGCGGCGATGCGGGACGCCGGCTCGACCAGGCGCTGGTGCGGCGCGTCGAAGGACTCAGCCGGCTCTCGCGCACGATGGCGCAGCGCTGGATCGAGGAGGGCGCGGTCGAGGTGGACGGGCTACGTGCGACGCGCGCGGCGACCACTTTGCGCGAGGGGGCCACGGTCGCGGTGATGGTGCCGGCGTCCGCGCCGCGACGGTCACGGCCGGCGGCCGAGCCAACGCCGCTCGACGTCCTCTACGAAGACGACGATCTGATCGTCGTCAACAAGCCCGCCGGCATGGTTGTCCACCCGACCTACAAGCAGACAGCCGGCACGGTGCTCAACGGGTTGCTGTGGCACCTGCGCGCCCGCGACGGGGTCACGCCGGGCATCCTCACCCGGCTCGACAAGGACACCTCGGGCCTGGTGGCTGTGGCCCTCTCGCCCGGCGTGCACGCCGCGATGCAGCGCGACGCCGCGGCCGGTCTTGTGCGCAAGGAGTACCTCGCGGTCGTGACGAAAGCGCCCTCGCCGCGAGCCGGACGGATCACTTTCGCGCTTGCGCGCGACCCCGCCGATCGCCGCCGCGTCGTCCCCGCGGCCGCCGGGGCGCCGAGCGAGACGCGCTACGAGGTACTGGCCTCGTCGCCCGCCGCCTCGCTCGTCCGCTGTGAGCTCGTCACCGGGCGGACGCATCAGATCCGGGTGCACCTCTCCGCCAGCGGATGGCCGATCGCCGGCGATCGGCTCTACGGCGGCGCACCCGGAACGATCGCGCGGCAAGCGCTGCACGCATGGCGTCTCACCTTGCCGCACCCCACGACGCGCGCGCCCCTGTGTGTCGAGGCCCCGCCGCCGGCCGATCTCGCGGCGCTCCTCGAGGCCGCCGGGCTGGAGCCGATCGGGCCGCGGCGCCGGCGGGGCTGAAGCCCCGCCCTACATCTCGACCGACCAGTCCACCTGACCCACCTGACCTACCCGACCTACCCGACCCACCTGCTCTAGAACCTCACTCCGTACAGCAGCTTGAAATTCCGGCCCATCTCCGGCGCCTGATCCTTGATGAGCGAGAGGTGGCTGCGATAGAGCTCGTCGGCCACGTTGTCGACGCGCCCCGTGATCGTATGCAGCCAGGCACCCGACTGCACCGAGTACGCCGCATACAGCTTCAACAGGCGGTAGCCGTCGGTGGGCGTTTCGAGACCCGAGACGCGGTCTTGCTGCGCCGCGATGACGACGTCGCCGCCAGCCTGGAACGCGTTGCGCTGGAAGCGCAGGCCGGCCCGGCCGCGCAGCGGTGGTATCCGGGGCAGGAACTCGCCGGTGTCGCTCACGGTGCCGCGCACGTAATCGAAGCCGATTTCCGCGGTGAGCATCGATGACAGGCGGATGTCGCCGTGTCCCTCGACGCCCTGCAGCACGCTGTCGGCGGCGACGTTCTCGACGATCGGGAACTCGCCGTCGGGCGCCGCGAGATCGCGCGAGGGGAACCGCGCCTCGAACAGCGGCAACCGCGCGGCGTACTCATCGTCGCTGAGCTGGCGCCTGAACACGAAGTCGTGAACGGAATTGCGGAAGAAGGCTACCTCGCCCGAAATCCGCGGCAAACGCCAGCGCAGCGCGGCATCGAAGCCCAGCGCGTGCTCGGGCCGCAATCCAGGGTTCCCGACTTCGAAGGCGAAGTTGCCGGGATGTGTCCCGAAGTAGAACAGCTCCTCCAGCGCCGGAATACGCGCCGCGCGCGCGAGGCTGAGGGCGACCGTCACCCGGTCGTCGGCACCAGCCGGGCGCAGCAGCAGCCCCAGCGATCCCGAGCCGGTGGTGAACGAGCGCTCCACTTCCCCGGCAGGACGGTAACGCCCGTGATCCGCGCGGCCCCCGAACTGCACGGTGACGTGCGGCCAGGTCAGTTCTTCGTAGAGGAACGCGGCCGCGCCGCGCTGTGCCACCGCGGGTGACAGCGCTTCGTCGCCGCGCGCATCGAAGGCCCGATCCAGAAACGAGGCGCCGACGCTGCCCTTGAGCCGCCCCTGAGACCGGTGCGAGCCCAGGACGTCGATCTCGGTGGTGTCGTTGAAGAAGGCGGTTTCCACCTCACCGGCGGCCAGTTCATCGTGCCGGTAACGGCGCAAGGCCAGCGTGGCCCGGAACGAATCGAACGCGCCCTGGAGGTTCTCGCCGCCGCCGCGCAACGAGAACGCGTGGCGGCGCGGTGTCAATTCCACCTGTCCGTCTTCGACCACAGGGATGCCATGGCGCGTGTCGTCGTAGCCGTAGCTCCCGCCGAGATATCCCTTGGCCCCGGTCCACGAGAGGCCGACGGTGCCAAACCCGTTGCGCGCCTGGGAGTTCACGAGGGGGCCGAGCGGGGTGTCGGCGTCGCTGGACCGGCGGCCGCCGCCGCCGGCATGGAACGCAATGCGGCCGTTTCCCGCCTGGATGTCCGCCGCGCCGCCCGCTTCGGTCGCGGCACTGCCGAGGTCGAAGAGCGCGCCGCCGTGAACGCCGGTCATGGCCCGCGTCGGGATGTCGTTGGTGATCACGTTGACGAGACCGCCGATGGCGTTGGCCCCATAGAGGAGCGTGGCCGGGCCGCGCACCACCTCGATGCGCTCGGCCGCCACCGGGTTGATGGCCACGCCATGGTCGCCCGACTGGCTCGACAGATCGCCCATCCGCTGACCGTCCTGCAGGATCAGAACGCGGTCGCCGTCGAGGCCGCGAATCACCGGCCGCGCCGGCGCCGGTCCGAAGCTGCGCGCGTTCACGCCGGCCTGATTTTCGAGGGTCTGGCCGAGCGAGGTACCGAGCTGCTTCGTCAACTCCTGGCCGGACAACACCGAGGTCGGCTGCAGCGAATCGAACTGGCTGCGCGCTTCGGCGCCCACTGACACCACCTCTTCGAAGTGCAGTTCCGGATCGATCTGCAGTGTCACCGGCTGCGCCGCCGGCGCCACGGCGATTTCGGTGCGGCGCGAGGAGTACCCGTCGGCTTTCACCATCAGGTGATACCGGCCGGCAGGAACGGCGGCAAACGAAAACGTGCCGTCGGCCGCCGACGTCGTCTCCCGGCGCAACTCTTCGATGACCACCACCGCGCCGGGAATGGGAGCGCCCGAAAGTGAGTTGAACAGCCGGCCTGAGACACCGTTGCCTGGCTGCGCGTGCACAGGAACTCCAAGACACAACAGCACGGCACACGCCGCCGCGCCGAACACGTAGACACGCATGACTGGACTCCCCAAAAGCCGACCAGAGAACGCACGGCCCGCCGCCGGCGACGTGGTCAGACTCCTCGTCAGGCGAGTGGGCTATGCGAAGACGTCGACGGCAGGCGGAACGGGCGGCGCGCGGAGCGGGGGTTGAACGGCGGCGCCGGAATGGAACAGACCGATGTCCACGGCCTGCACGGCCAGGGTCCGGCTGGCGAGGGCGGGCGCCACCGACACGGACTGGAGGCTCGGGCCAAACGTGCGCGTCCAGTGGCAGAGCACGCAGTGCTTTGGCCGATCGCCATCCGGCCCCGGGCTGCGAAACGCGTGCGCCGACGCGTCGTGCACGACGAACCCGACCGCGCGGTCGGCGTCGTGATCGTCGAGCCCGTGCGTGAACGCGGACCAGCCACCGACGACAGACACTGATGCCAGCACGGCCGCCGCGAGCACCCGGAGATGGCGCCGGAACTGGTACAGCATCAACGCCAGCGTAGCGCGCGGCCGCGGCCAGGACAAGCGCCGCGTCAAAATCTCAGCTACGATCGACGCCGAAACATGGCCTTTTCACGACGGCAGTTCATCGGCGGCACGCTGGGCTCGCTCGCGGCCTGGCCTTCGCTCGCGTGGGCTGCGCGCCAGGCGACCGATCCCGGCCGCCTGTTCCGGCACGGCGTCGCCAGCGGCGACCCGCTGACCGATCGCGTGATCCTCTGGACGCGCGTCACGCCTGCCGCCGACGACGGACCGGTCCGCGTCACCTGGCGGGTCGCCGACGACGAGCGCTTCGAGCACACGGTGGCGCAGGGGATGGTGGAGACGTCGGCGGCGCGCGACTTCACGGTGAAGGTCGATGCCGGCATGCTCCGGCCAGGCCGGAGGTATTACTACGCGTTCGAAAGCGGCGGCGAACGCTCGACCATCGGCCGCACCCGCACGCTGCCCGAGGACGGCGTCGATCGGATCCGGCTGGCCTCGGTGTCGTGCTCCAACTACCCGGCGGGCTATTTCAACGTCTACCGCTGTCTCGCCAACCGCGACGATCTCGACGCGGTGCTCCACCTCGGTGACTACATCTACGAATTCGCCAACGGCATCTACGGCGACGGATCCGGGTCGGATCGCGTGCCGATGCCCGCCGGCGAAGCCGCCACGCTGGCCGACTACCGCCTGCGGTACGCCACCTACCGCAGCGACGTGGATCTGCAGGCCGCGCATCAGGCGCACCCGTTCATCGCAGTGTGGGACGACCACGAGGTGATCAACGACTGGTGGCGGGGCGGTTCGCCCGTGCACCGCCCGGGCAACCGCGCGTGGGCCGGACGCCTCGCTGCGGGGCTCCAGGCCTACCGTGAGTGGATGCCGGTGCGGGAAGCGGCCGGCACCTTCCTGCTCTATCGCAGTTTCCGCTTCGGGCGGCTGGCCGACCTGCACATGCTCGACACGCGGAGCTTTCGCGACCGCCAGGCGCCACCACGCGACGCGGCGCTCCTGGCCGACCCGTCGCGGACGCTGATGGGCACGGCGCAGGAGGAATGGTTGTTCTCCGGGCTGCAGCGCTCGCAGCGCGAGGGCACCGGGTGGCGCATCATCGGCCAGCAGATCATGTTCGCGCCGCTGGCGCCCCCGGGCGTGCCGCCGCAGAACACCGATGTGTGGGAAGGCTATCCGGCGGCACGCGCCCGCGTGTTCGACGCCATCGAGAAGGGCAAGCTGTCGAACGTCGCCATCCTCACCGGCGACATTCACAGCTCGTGGGCGATCGACGTGCCGCGCAGCCCGCTCAAGGGCTACACCCCCGGCAGCGGCGAGGGCTCGCTGGCCGTGGAGCTCGTGACCCCCGCGATCAGCTCGCCGCCGCTCTTCGCCAGCGCGTCGCTTCGCGAATCGACCGCGCTGCTGCAGCTCTTCATGCCGCACCTCAAATTCCTCGACGGCGAGCGCCGCGGCTACGTGCTCCTCGACGTCACCAAAGCACGGCTGCAGTCCGAGTGGTACCACGTCCCCACCGTGGACGTGCGTTCGCCCGACGAGACGCGCGCGGCCGCATTCGTGTGCGAGGCCGGGTCCGCGAGGCTCTCCAAAGCGTGACCGGCCTCAGTCACGACTCACGCGCGACACCGGGGGTTCGCCAGTTCCGGGTGCCGCCGGGCAAAGGCGAGGAGCGGTTCGTGCGGCATGGGTCCATACGCGTCCGTACCGCTGAAGCTCCACGGCCACGCGCCCACGTACCCCTGGTCGAGCGCAAACTCCAAGTACTGCTCGAGCGTCGTGGGCGGCGGCGAGGCGCCCCGCGGCGAGTGCCGCGGCGCGTCGCCGGGAAACTCCCCTAGCAGCACCTCCCGCGACACGCCCAGCGCCGACGGCGGCAGGCCGTACAGATCGACATCGCGGCCCGGGCGCCGGCTGTCGGGATAGGTGTGCACCTGCAGCACGTCGAGGCCGAGCGCGGGATCCTCCCACGCCCAGAGGTTGCGGACCCGGGCGCAGCCGAGCGTGGTCAGCGCGGCGCTGTGGCGATGGACCTCCTCGCTCAGCCGAGTCACCAGCCCGGCCACCACTTCGAACGGCAGCGGCGCCGCGACATGCCGGCTCGCCTCTTCCCATTCTTCGATCACGAAGTCCGGCTCGTTCATGAATTCGTAGGCGCTGATCGCGGGGGCCAGGTCGGCGCGATCGCCGCCGGATCCGTAGCGCCGCACCAGTGGCTCGATGACATGCGCGAAGAGCGCGCGCCGGCCGGCTTCGCTCGCCAGCACCTGCGCGCGGCCACGCGGCAGCCGCGCCTCGAACGCGCCGCCGGTGAGGGGATCCGGCACCATGGCGCTAACGCCGCTGAACATCCAGGGATGATCGAGCAGCACCAGATCGAGACCGATGTCGTGGGCGGCGGCAATCTCGAGGGCGGCGTCGAGATCCTGCAAGAAGTAGGGATCGAGGCCCGCCGGCAGGTCGCGGTCGTCGTACATGATGCCGGCGCGGCCGTCGCAGAAGACGAACCAGCGGACCACCCGCAGGCCCAGGCCCGCCATGTCCGCGAAGTCGCGCCCGACCGCGGCGCGGCGGGTGGAGACGCCGAGATGCGATCCCCACACGTTGGCGCCGAAGTCGAGGCCGTAGAAGCTGAGCCCGCCGCCGGCGGACCATGGGTAGTTGCACCCGTGCAGGAACATTAGCGAGGCAGGCGGCGCCGCGCCGTCACTTCGCCTGCATCGACTGCAGGTATTTCTGGACCAGCGCGCCTTCGGGCCCTTTGTAGGCGCCGGCATAGCGCCGCATCTTCGCCGCGTCGGCCACCGACAGCACCTGTCCGCCCTGCGCCAGCTCGAACTGGCTGACGATCGCCGCCAGCAGCAGCCCCTGATCGGTGGGATGACGCGCGAGGAAGTCGTCGAGCACCGGCATCGCGTCGGCGTAGCGCGACGTCATCACGTACCCCATGGCCAGGCGGCGGGCGATGTCGTCGTTGGCGGGCTGGGCGGCATAGGCGGGCTTCAGGATCTCGATGGCGGCGTCGGGGATGCCGTCGCGCAGCCGCGCGTCGGCGACCATCGCGTAGAAGGCCGGCGGCCGCGGCTCGGTGCCCATCGACATCTGCCACACGCCTGCCGCGTCTCGATCGCGTCCGGCCGACGCGTAGCTCGCGCCAAGGAAGAACGCCGCCGGGAAGAACTCGCGACGCGGCCCGGCGGCGAGCCCGAGCTGGATCACGGCCTGATCGAGCTGACCCTTGGCGTAGAGGTCGACGCCTTTGAGGAAGGTCGCGGCGGTCTGATCGCCCGCGCCCAGCGCTTCGATGGCCGCGGTCCCGTAACGGCCCGCCCGTGCCTCGACGAGCGCGTCCTTCAGCGACGGCGATCGCTTCTCCACGAGATCCAGCATCGGTCCGAGCACGTCCCGGGCCATCGCCGAACCGGGATCGAACTTGGGCAGCGTGGATGCAAACGCGCGCGCCGCGGCGGCACGTTCCGCATACGACACCGTGCCCGCCGTGGCGACCCGGTCGAGCACGAACGGCCGGGTGAGCACGCCCACGGCCAAGCCGTCGCGCATGATCCGCGCGCGCGCGACGTAGCGTCCTGGCGGCAGGGCGCGCACCGGCACCAGTCCGGTGGCGACGCGCCATGTCGGCCGCGCCCCCTCGCTGAGCTGCGCCGGGGCGCTCACGATCGAGGCGCCGTCGGGATCGTCGGCGACGTCCAGCGACACGGTCGCCCGCTCGAAGGTGGCCGCGGCGGTGGAGTACAACTCCATGTGTGCCGCGATCACCTCGTCGGTGACGTGCGGCTCCACGCCGGCGCGCAACCCTTTGCCGGCTTCCGGGCGCTGACCAATGATCAAGTCGCCGAACGCAAGCGTCTCCCCCGCCATCTTCCAGGCGTTCACCTCGCGCACGACGCTGCCGCGGCGCCCTTCGGCATCGACCACGCCGAACCTGAGCGTGTAGATGCCGGGGTCGACGACCACGCCGCCGAGGAAATCGAGCGGCTCGCTGCCGCCGGCCGAGGCCGGTTCGAGCGTGCGCTTGTCGGCGAAGTTGGCGGCGATGCGGTTCTCGTCGCCCACGAGCAGGTAGCCGACGGTGAAGTCGCCCTTCGGCGTACCCGGCTGCCCCACCTGCGCCGAGACCAGCAGGCGCACCTTGTCGCTGCCCGGATCGTGGTGCGCGAACGTGGTGACCCGCAAGGGCAGGCCGGAGACGGCAAACGGCGAGAACAGCACGTCGCGCAGGCTGTCGTTGGCCGACTTCGGCGCGTTCGCGGTCGGCGAGAGCACGAACGCCTGGCGCGAGCGGATCGACACGCCGCGGCGCCGCACGTCGACGTCGATGCGATGGCGGTCGCCCTCGCGGTCCTTCGGCCGCTGCTCGACGCCGAGCAGGTAGTAGGCGGAAATCTCCGAGCTCAAACGCTCGAAGATCGGGTCGCCAGTGCCGGCGACGTAAAACAGGGAGCCGAGCGACATGGCCGCCAGCCCCTCCAGGCCCTGCATCTGGATGCGCCGATCCTGCGTTTCGGTGGGCGGCTGTTCGCCAATCGTCACGTCCCCGCGCTGCAGATCGAGCGCCATCACGTTGATCGAGGTGCGGGCGGCGCCGGCCAGGCTCACCAGCCGTCGCAGCTCGTTCTGGTCGTCGAGCGCCA
>Ga0070675_100000264_pt1 | contig 34442 bp, 37 predicted proteins | sample KBSM43metaG_FD_65343 | JGI IMG/M metagenome (GOLD analysis project Ga0070675, IMG submission 65343) | Miscanthus rhizosphere microbial communities from Kellogg Biological Station, Michigan, USA - KBS M4-3 metaG | ecosystem: Host-associated > Plants > Roots > Rhizosphere > Soil ... | reverse complement strand
CGACACACGCGAGCGTGGCTCTGAAACGCGCTACCAGCGTTCGTTCCAGGGCCGCAGGTCGAGCTCGAAAGTCCAGGTGTCGCGCGGCTGCGTGTGCAGGTACCAGTAGGTCTCGGCGATGTGGTCGGGCGAGAGGATGCCGTCCTCGGCCTTGGTCGCATAGCGCTCCGGGAAGTTCGTGCGGATGAACTCGGTGTCGATCGCGCCGTCGACGACGACGTGCGCAACATGGATGTTCTTCGGTCCGAGCTCGCGCGCCATGCTCTGCGCCAGCGCACGCAGCGCGTGCTTCGCACCGGCGAATCCGGCGAAGTTGGCGGCGCCGCGCAGCGATGCCGTCGCGCCGGTGAAGAGGATGGTGCCGCGGTTGCGCTTGACCATCCGGCGCGCCACCTCGCGGCCGTTCAGAAAGCCGCCGAAGCAGGCCATCTCCCAGATCTTGAAGTACTTGCGCGCGGTCTCCTCGAGGATGCTCGACGGCACGTTGGCGCCGATGTTGAAGACGAGCACGTCGATCGGCCCGATGTCGCGCTCGATCCGCTCGACGAGCTCGATCACTTCTTCTTCCTTGCGCGCATCCGAGCCGAAGCCGTGGGCGCTCCCGCCGCTCGCGCGGATCGCCTCGACCAGCGGCTCGAGCTTCTCGGCGTCGCGCCGCGTCATGCAGGCGACGAAGCCGCCGGCCGCGAAGCGCTTCGCGATCGCGCCGCCGGTCGCATCGCCGGCGCCGATGACGAGCGCCACCGGGGTCCTGTTGTCGTCCGTCATGGCGTCTCCTCGCTTACGATCGTTGCCCATTCTGCGCGAGGAGATGCCATGGCGTCATCGGTCGAGTTCTTCTTCGATGTCGGCAGTCCGACCGCCTACCTCGCGTGGACCCAGCTGCCCGCGCTCTGCGCCGTGGAGAAGGCAACGCTCGTGTTCCGGCCGATGCTGCTCGGCGGCGTGTTCCAGGCGACCGGCAACAGCTCGCCGGTGACAGTGCCGGCCAAGGGCCGCTACATGAACGTCGACATCGCGCGCCACGCCCAGCGCTATGGCGTGCCCCTGACGATCAACCCGCACTTCCCGATCAACACGCTGACCTTGATGCGGGCCGCGGCCGGCGTGCAGCTGCGCCAGCCGGAGCGCTTCGACGCCTACCTGCACGCAGTCTTCGATGCGATGTGGGTGCATCCGCTTGATCTTAATCAGCCGGCCGAGGTTGCGAAGGCGTGGCAGGCCGGCGGCTTCGATCCGGCTTCCACAATGGCGCTGGCCGGCGAGGCCGAGGTCAAGAACGCGCTGCGTGCGACGACCGAAGAGGCGGTGGCACGCGGCGTATTCGGCGCACCGACGATGTTCGTCGGCGAGCAGATGTTCTTCGGCCAGGACCGACTCGAGTTCGTGCGAGAGGCGCTGCGCCGTTAGACCTTTACAGCAGTCCGCAATAGCGACTGCAAACAGCGCGGTGCGTCAGCCCGCGATCGCCCGTCGCAGTGCCGCGCGCGCAAGCAAACGCGTCGAGTCCAGCGTGGGCAGCGCCGAGCGCTCGTCGTCGATGATCAGCGGGATCTCGGTGCAGGCCAGCGCCACCGCGTCGCAGCCGCTGTCCTTCATCCGGCCGATGACCTGCTGGAAGTAGGCGACCGATTCCGGCTTGAACACGCTGCAGACCAGCTCGTCCATGATGATCCGGTTGATCTCGTCGCGCTCCGCGTCGTTCGGCCGCACCGCCTCGAGCCCGCGTGCGCGCAACTTCTCCGGGTAGACCTCGCTGTCGACGAGCCAGCGCGTGCCGGTGATGCCGACGCGGCGAAAGCCGCGCCGCACCGCTTCGTCGGCGACCACCTCGGCGATGTGCAGCCACGGTTTCGGCGAACGCGGGACGACGTGGCCGAGCGCCTGGTGAATCGTGTTGTCGGGGCAGATCAGGAAATCGGCACGGATCCGGGCCAGCTTGTCGGCCGACGACAGCATCAGCTCGGCGACGCCGGGCCAGTCGCCGAGGTAGATGCGATCCATGTACGCGGCGAGCGAGTGCGTGTGCATCGAGACCTCGGGGTGCCCATGCGGTCCGAGTTGCGCAGCGCCCTCGACGCAGATCGTCCGATAGCAGAGCGCGGCGCCTTCGGCCGAGCAGGCGACGATGCCGATGTGAAGGGTCATGCGAGCCTCGTGAAGTCGATCGGTGGCCGCACGATCCAATGGTCGTGCGAACGGTTGCTATCTCAGCGCCGAGCGTAGCGTGCCGTCAGTTCCTTCGCCGCCTTCGATTCCGGCAGCAGTTTCATGCCGGCCATCCAGAACTCGCTCGGCCGCCCACGCTCGTCGTGTTCGATGCGAGCCGGCTCGCCGTGGTTGCCGAGACCGGTCGCCAGCTTGATCCGGCCGCGCTCGCTGCCGTGCCGGCTGCGGCCGAGCGGTTCGATCTCGCTCGCATCGAGGAGCGGGTTCTGCAGGGCCGGGTTGGCGACCAGCACCTTGCCGTTCATCGGCAGCAGGTCGAAGGCGCCCCACAGACTCCACCAGCGCCCGTGCCACGTGGCCGCACGACGCGACGGTGCGCCGTGACGCTGGTGCGCCTGCAGGATGTGCAGGATTCCGTCGAGCCAGACCTGCGACGGGCCGTCGGCGGCGTTCGTCAGCACCGACACCGCGAGGTCCTGGTCGGGGATGCAGACGGTGCGCGTCAACGTGCCCTGGAAGCCGCCGGAGTGGCCGAACCAGTCCCAGTCGCCGAGCCGCCCGCTCAGCGTACCAAGGCCGTACCAGCGTTCGACGCTCGCATGGGTGTCGCGCCACTGCCGGCGCGTCATCTCTCGTCGGCTCGCCGGCGACAGCACGCTGCGCCTTGCGGTTGGCGACAGGCTGCTGAAGAATCGGACGAGGTCGCCGGCGGTGCTGATGAACCCGGTCGCCGCGGCGAGCACGTGGGTCGGGTTCTCGCCGCGGATCGCGAGCCGGTTGCCAAGCGGCAGCCGCGCCAGGTGGCCGCGCGCGAACGGCGTGCCGCGCGCCGGTGGCGCATCCGGCAGGGTCTGCGCGAGGCCCGAGGCAGCGACGATCTCGCGCGCGATCCAGTCGGCGTAGCGTTCACCGGTGATCGCTTCGATCGCAAGGCCGAGCAGGCCGAAGCCGTGGTTCGAGTACTTGAAGCGCGTGTTCGCCTCGATCGTCGGCCCGTCGGCGAGGTCGGCACGCAGCGCCGCCTCATCGAGGAACGCGCGCCGGTCCGCCCACTGGCCGGCATCGGTGCCGTCGCGGACCAGGCCGGCGCTGTGCGAAAGCAACTGCGCCAGCGTCGCCTCGGCAATCTTCGGATGCAGGCCCGCCACATGCGTGCCGATCGGATCGTCGAGACGAAGCCGCCCCTTCTCGCGCAGCTTCAGGATGCCCGCGGCCGTGAAGGTCTTCGAATGCGATGCGACCCGGAAGCGGTGCGCCGGCGTCAGAACGACGCGGGCTGGCAGATCGGCGTGCCCGAACGCCTGCTCAAGAACGATCTTGCCGCGCCGTGCGATCGCGATCGAGCATCCCGGTTGTTCGGTGAGCCGCATCTGGAACTCGATCCAGCGCGGCACATAGTCGAGCGCAGCCCGCAGCCACTTTTCCAAGGATCCTCCCGTTGGATGCGCGCTCTGGCGCACTCGGGGCCACTATAGGGCGACGAACTAACGAGGCGGCTGGTCTGCTGCCGAGATCGCCGCAGCCGAATTGCCGGCCCTCTCGTGTGCCGTCGATGCGGAAGTGCCGCCGCCCCGCCGCAGCATGCGCGCGGCGAGCACGCTCGCCGACACGATGATGACGGCACCGAGCACTGCGACCAACTGCAGCGCGTCGGTGAAGGCGCTGCGTGCCGCGCCGATCAGCGCGGCTCCGGTCACGCCGCCGAGCGTCTGCCCGACGGCGCCCGCGCCGCCCAAGGTGGCGAGCGCGACCGCGGCAGCATCGGGCGACAGTCCCGCCGGCAGCGCCGGCGCGAGCAGGTGACGGTAGAGCGCGATGCCGATGCTGCCGAACACCGCGATGCCGAGCGCGCCGCTGAATTCGGAAGCCGTCTCCGAAATCGCCGAGGCCGCACCGGCGCGCTCCGGCGGCGCGGCGGTGATGATGATCTCGTTGCCGATCGTGAACACCGGCGCCATGCCGAGGCTCATCACGATCGTGCTGACGACGAGAACGGCGAGCGCGTACCGCGAATCGACGAACGCGAGCAGCGCGAAGCCGACGCCGGCGACCGCGAGCCCGCCGACGATCGCGCTGATCGGCGACCAGCGGCGCGCCAGTTTCGGCGCGCCCAGCGAGCCGACGACGAAGGCAAGCGACCACGGAATGATCGCGATGCCGGCATGCAGCGGCGAGAGGCCGAGCACGCCCTGCAGGTACTGCGTGATGAAGATGTAGACGCCGAACATCGCCAGGCACGACAGCGCATACGCCGCGATCGCAGCGCTGAACGCCGCCTGGCGGAACAGGCGCATGTCGAGCAGCGGGTAGTCGAGCCGACTCTGTCGGCGCACGAACACCGCGGCCAGCACGAGGCCGCCGATCAACACGGCGGCACTCGGGAGCGCCGGCCCGTGCTCGGCGATCTGCTTGAGCCCATAGACCACGGCAAGCACCGCGGCGAGCGACTGGCCGACGCTGACGAGGTCGATGCGCCCGGCCGCCGGGTCACGGTATTCGGGCAGCAGGCTCGGCCCGACCACGAGCAGCATCAGCATCACCGGGACCGCGAGCAGAAAAACCGAGCCCCACCAGAAGAACTCGAGCATCGCGCCGCCGACCAGCGGGCCGATCGCACCGCCGACCGAATAGCTCGAGATCCAGATGCCGATCGCGAACTGGCGTTGCTGCGGGTCGTGGAACATGTTCCGGATCAACGACAAGGTCGACGGCGCCAGGGTCGCGCCGGCGATGCCGAGCAGCGCGCGCATTGCGATCAGCATCGCGCTGCTGGTCGAGAACGCGGCGATCGCCGAAGCGATGGCGAACGCGGCCGCGCCGATCAGCAGGAGCTTGCGTCGGCCGATGCGGTCGCCTAGCGTGCCCATCGTGATCAGGAAGCCGGCGACGAAAAAGCCGTAGATGTCGATGATCCAGAGCAGCTCTGCGCCGGAAGGCCGGAGTGCGGCGCTGATCGCCGGCAGCGCGAGGTTCAGGACCGTGAGGTCCATCGCGTAGACCGCGCAAGGCAGCGCGATGACGGCGAGGCCGATCCATTCGCGGGAGGTCGCGCGGGCTTGCGTGTCGGAGGGCGTCATCGGATGCAATGGAAGGGGGTTCAGTTCGGCGGCGCATGGATCACGAGCGCCGCGTCACCGACACGACGTTCGAGTGACCGAGCGATCGACAGCCGGGCTTTCACTAGACCGGGACGTGCTGCGATTCATTCCCGGCCGGGGGGACAATCCGCGGCTGTCGCCTGCAACGCCATGAACGCAACGCATCGATTTCTCCAGGCCGGCGCGGTCGCCGGCGCGCTGACATTAGCCTTCTCGGTCGCGCACGCCGAACCGCGCCGCAACTACTACGACGACCCGTTCGTGCAGGTCACGTCGGCGCTGCCCGGTTGTCCGGTGCCCGAAGGACCGCTGATCACGCACGCCGAGATGCAGGCGCAGGCGCACGGCCGGGTCGACCGCGGCACCACGTGCTTTCGATCCGGCCGCTGCCGGCTGCCGAACTCGTACCTGTACGACAAGGAGATCGTGCCGCGCGTGCGCCAGTTCATCGCACAGGACGATCGCTTCGCCGACACCAGCATCTGGATCGTCGGCCAGCGGCGCTGGATTTACCTGCAAGGCTGTGTCGCATCCGAGCCGCAGCGCGAGGCACTCGAGCGCGCGGTGCGCGGCATCGACGACGTCGAGGCGGTGATCGACGAGCTGATGGTCGGCCGCGACAGCACGCCGCGCTACCGCGTCGCCGAGCCGTCGCGCTGAACTCAGTCGGCCGGCGTTGAGGGTCGACCGGTCCGTCAATACGTCGTGGCCTTCAGCGGTGGCGGCGCCGCGCGCATCTGCGACAGCACCTGCTGCGCGCCGGTCGCCATCAGGCGCGCGTCGGAGCTGACGGTGACGAACTGAAAGCCCTTCGCGATGCGGGCCAGTGCCTGCTCGGTTCCGGCGTTGTGGATGCCGGCGACGACGTTGTGGGCCTTCGCGCGCGCCAGGATGTGGTCGATCGCCTCGGCTGCCTTCGGATCGACGTCGTCGAGCACTGGCCGGCAGCCGAGCGAGAGCGACAGGTCGGACGGACCGATGTAGATCGCGTCGAGCCCTTCGACCGACAGGATGTCGTCGAGGCGGTCGAGCGCCGCCGCGGTCTCGATCATCGCGAACGTGACGATCGTGTCGTTGGCGTGCTGCGGGTAGTCGTTGCCGGCATAGATCGTCGCCCGCACCGGCCCGAAGCTGCGCATGCCGCGTGGCGCGTAGTGGGTCCAGGCGACGAGGTTCTGCGCGTCGACGCGGCTGTTGACCATCGGGCAGATGACTGCGTAGGCGCCGGCATCGAGCGCCTTCATCAGGATGCCGGGTTCGAGCCACGGCACCCGCACGATCGGCACCGTCGGCGTCGTCGAGATCGCCTGCAGCATCGGCACCAGCGCGTGGTAGTCGACGACGCCGTGCTGCATGTCGATCGTCAGCGTGTCCCAGCCTTGTGCCGCCATCGTCTCGGCGGCAAAGCTGTTCGGGATCGCGAGCCAGCCGTTAACCACGGGGGTGCCGGCCTTCCACATCGTGCGCAGGCGGTTCTCTCTCATCGGGATGCTCCGGAGGGGTGGGAAGAAGCGTCACGGATCGTGACCTCGGCTTCGATCTCCACCGGGATATCGAAGGGCAGCTCGGCCATGCCGACCGCGCTGCGCGCATGCGCGCCGATCTCGGCGCCGAAGACATCGATGATCAAGTTCGAGAAGCCGTTGATGACGGTCGGCTGCTGGTTGAAGCCCGGCGCGGAATTGACCATGCCGAAGACCCGCCCCCAGGCGACGATGCGGTCGAGGTCGCCGAGCGCGCGTTGCAGGCTGCCGAGGATCGCGAGCCCGGTGCGGCGCGCCGCCTCGTGCGCCTGCTCGACGGTCAGCTCGCGGCCGACCTTGCCGAGCGGGCGGCTCATCGAGCCGTCGGCGTCCTGCGGGCCGTGCCCCGAGATGATCGCGCGCGTGCCGATCACGCGGACGAACTGGAACGGCAGCGACACGCCGGCCGGCACTTTGAGCGGCGGCGGCAGCACGAAGCCGCGCGCGGCCAATCGCTCTTCGATCACGGACATTCGTCTTCTCCGGTGGTTGCAGGCGGATTCGAAGCGGGCGCCGTTGCGTCAGGCGCAGGCGTTCAGGAACGCCAGCGAGCGCTCGCGGGCGAGCTTGGCGCTGGGCGCATCGAACGAGCCGCGCTGGTCACAGTTGAAGCCGTGTCCGGCGGGATAGATGTGGATTTCGACTTCGGGATGCGCCTTGCGCAAGGCCTCGGGCACCGTGAGCGGAATGCTCGCATCGCGCTCGCCGAAGTGCGCGAGCACCGGGCAGCGCGGCGTCAGGTCGATCAGCTCGCCGATGCCGCCGCCGTAGTACGAGACCGCCGCCGAGAGCCCGGGCTGGCGGCAGGCTGCGAGCCAGGCCAGCGTGCCGCCCCAGCAGTAGCCGATCACCGCGACCTTGCCGGCCGAGCGCACCGTGTCGACGGCGGCTGCGATGTCGAGCAGCGCGTGGTCGTTGCTGCAGCCGCCCTTCAATTCGCGTCCGCGTTCGATGTCGGCCGGCGTGTAGCCGAGCTCGATGCCGCGCTCGACACGGTCAAACATTGCCGGCGCGATGGCGAGCCAGCCGTCGGCGGCATAGCCATCGGCGACTGCGCGGATGTGGCTGTTGACGCCGAAGATCTCCTGCACCACGACCAGCGCGCCGCGCGGCTTGCCGGCCGGCACCGCGCGGTAGGCGGCAAGTCGATGGCCGTCGGCGGCCTGTAACGTTTCCTGCATCGTCGTGTCTCCTGCGCGTTCGCTTCGAAACCACGAGCTTAACGGGGCCGTGAACCCGCTGTCATGATGGCCCGGCTCTTGATGCCACCCCGTGCGACCCCAATTGAGGGCGGTCGTCGAATTCGAAGGAAAGTTGCCATGTGGAAACGGATCGCGTTGCTGTGGACCCTGGTGCGGACCGACGCGCGCCGGCTCTGGTTCGCGCTGCGCCATCCAGCCGCGCCGGGCTGGCTCAAGGTCGGCGCTGCGCTGATCGTCGCCTACGTGATCTCGCCGATCGACCTGGTGCCCGACGTGCTGCCGATCATCGGCGTCGTCGACGACTTCGTCCTCGTGCCGCTGGCGATCCGCTGGCTGCTCAACCGGCTGCCGCGGGAGATCGCGAACGCGGCGCCGCCGACCGTGCTCAGTCGTCGAGGAAGCCGCCCTTGAAGAACGACCACGCCGTGCCGTCGTGCAGGTAGAAGCAGCCGTCGGCGCAGAAGTCCTTGCCCGGAAAGAACTCGCGGTAGGCGCGCGGCACGAGGCGCGCCAGCTGCTCATCGCTCAGCTCGTCGAACTGCTCCGGCGTGATCGGCTGGCCGACGCGAAGACGGCGCTCGCTCATCGCTGAACGCTTTCGGTTCGACGCGCCGCGGGCGCGCGCTGCGACGCGATTCGGCTCATGACTTCGGTCCCAGCTTCAGCGGCACGTCGGCGCTGTCCTTCGCGTTGTTCTTCACATGGAGGACGAGTGCACGCGCGGTCTCCGGCACCTCGAACGTGATGTCCGCATCCTTCGCCGCGTTGCCGCCGACCACCTCGTTGAGGCGCGAGTCGGGCTCGAGCGGCTGGCCATCGACCAGCAGCCGGAACCGGTCGTCCCAGAAATTGGCGTCGTAGCGGTCCTGCACCAGCATCCGCATGCGCACGCGCAGGCCGAACACGCCGGGCCGCCGCGCTTCGCTGGCGACCGCGAGGATCGTGTAGATCGCATGCGGCGATGACGTGAAGGCGAGCTCCGCCGGGCCGTCGAGCGTGACGCGGCGCGGGCCCGTCGGCAGGGTCGGTGGTTCGGATGCGCGCGTGCCGCTGACGGCGAGCGGCAGATCGGCGGTCTCGGCGTAGTGATGGATGCGCAACGCGAGCGTCTGCACCGCCCACGGCACGGCGAACACGATGTCGCCTTCCTTGCTCGCGCCTCCTTCGACGATCTCGTTCAGGGTCGACACCGCGGCGCGCGGCACGCCGTCGACGACGAGGCGGAACGCCGAGTCCCAGAAGTTCATGCCGCCGCTCTGCGGCCCGGTCTTCAGACGGACGCGCAGGCGTAGGCGCCACTGCGCGTTCGTGCCGATCTCCGGCGTCAGCGTGAGGACGGAATAGGTCGAGCCGCGCATCGCGGTGAATGTCGCGTCGGCCGGGCCGGCGAGCTTGACCTGGGGCAGGGCGCTGGGCGTGGCTGGCGGCGATGAGGTCTTGCCGGAGGCGATCGGGGTCGACGGCTCTGTCGTTGATGAGCGCGTGTTCGGCGATACGGTCGATGCAGTGCTGGACCCCGACTGTGCAGGCGGTTCCGAAGTGCCGCCTGACCGCAGCGACCAGACGATCGCGCCGCCGACCACCACACCGCCAATCACAAGTGCTGGGATGAGCCAGCTACGGCGCGCATCGGGCGACGTATGAGTGGTCGTTGTCGTGGGCGCAGCCCTACCTGCGAGGCTGTTCGATTCAGCGGGTGCCGTCCGCCGTGAAGCCCCGATCACGGACGAGTCATGCTTCGATGGGCCGGACTCGACCGAGGCAGACGGTCCTGTGGCCGGCGGCGACGCGGTCCCCGATGTCGCGGCCGACGGCACTACGGTCACCGGTGCCGCCGTGACCGTCGCGCCCGGCGCCGCCACCCCAGCCAACCGACGGCCAATGAACGCCTCGAGATGAGCCCGCAGCAGCTGCTGGAACTGGGCCGGCGTCGCGTACTCGTTGACACCGGTGCGCGCGCCGTCGGCATCGCGCAGCGACTCGAACCAGCGCCGGACTGCGTCGTACTGCGACCGCTTGGCGTCGAAGTCGGCGTCGTCGAGGTCGATGCGCGGCTTCTCCGTGCGCCGGTAGACAAAGACCGGGCGGTCGGCCGCGATCGCGTCTTCGACCTCCCAGACGGTGCCCGACGCGAAGCGCGTGCCGTCGGCCCGCGTCATCGTCGGCGGCAGCGGCGTGCCGAGCCGGCTCCACAGCACGACGATGGTCAGGTCGCAGTCGGCCGGTCGCCCGGACCAGCGGTTGACCGAGCTCTGCGGGGTTTCGCGCGCATCGAGTGGCGAGCCGGCGACCGGGTCGTCCCAAGCCACCACGATCAGGTTGACTCGTTCGCGCAGCAGCGGGCTGTCCTCGAGCGTGCGCACCGTCTCGACCGCGAGGCGCCGTTCCTCGGCGACGTCCCCGGGCGACGACAGGAACACCTTCAGCGTCAGCATGCGCCGGATTGTGCAGGCGACGCTGCGCCGGCACGAGCGACTGGCGGTGCTCCCCGCAGCGTCACGGCTTTACCGATTGACGCGTCGCTTCACCGAGCTTTACGAAACGTTGACGGAGCGTGCGTGATCGAGCGGGCGCCTGCAGCGTTGAATGAAAGTGCGTGCCGCAGCCGAGCGGCCCGCCGATCACAGCAAAGGAGCACAGAGATGAACGCAAAAAAGATCGCCATCGTTGCGGTGGCACTGGCGGGGGTTCTGGGGGCGGGATTCGCGGAAGCGCGTGACCGTTCCGATGTCCAGCTGTCGGTGACGATCGGCGCGCCCGGCTTCCTGCCTGCCTACGGACCCGCCGTCGACGTCTATCGCCCTGCAGTTCGTCCGCACGTCGTGCCGCAGCGTCCGACGCGCTGGGATCGCGACGGCGACGGCATCCCGAACCGCTACGACCGCGTCTACAACCCGCGTTGGGACCGTGACGGCGACGGCGTTCCGAACCGCTACGACCGGCATCCGAACCGGCCCGACAACGGCTGGCAGAACGGCGGCTATGGTCGCGACGGGCGCGGCTACGGTCGCTGATCGGTGACGGTCCGACGTGGCGGCCGAGCCCGCTGTGGATCGGCTGCTGCGTCCTCGTCGGCGGTGGGCGGTCCTGTGGCTGCCCGCCGCCACCATCGCTGACCGCGGCGCGATCGCATGTCGGTTGCGCGTCAGCGGTTGAGCGCCGCCATCATGTTCGGCGGGTAACGCTCGCCCGACGCGATGCCGCGCGGGAACAGATCGGCCAGCTCGGCGATCTGCGCTGCATCGAGCGTGACGTCGAGCGCTTTCACGTTTTCTTCAAGGTACTTCCGCCGCTTCGTGCCGGGGATCGGCACGATGTCGTCGCCCTGCGCCAGCACCCACGCGAGCGCGAGCTGGCCCGGCGTGCAGGCGATGCGCGCCGCGATCTCGTGGACGCTGCGCGCAAGCGCAAGGTTGCGCTCGAAGTTCTCCCCCTGAAAGCGCGGGCTGTGGCGCCGGTAGTCGTCCTCGGCCAGATCTTCCGGCCGTGCGATCGCGCCGGTTAGGAAGCCGCGGCCGAGCGGGCTGTACGGCACGAAGCCGACGCCGAGGCGGCGGCAGGCGGCCAGCACGCCGTCCTCCGGATCGCGCGTCCACAGCGAGTATTCGCTCTGCAGCGCGGCGATCGGATGGACGTTGCAGGCGCGCTCCAACGTGTCGGCCGAGGCCTCCGACAGGCCGAGATAGCGCACCTTGCCGGCGCGCACCAGATCGGCCATCGCGCCGACGGTGTCCTCGATCGGCGTCGCCGGATCGACGCGGTGCTGGTAGTAGAGGTCGATCGTGTCGACACCGAGCCGCCGCAGGCTGCCCTCGACCGCCTGCTTCACGTAAGCGGGGCTGCCGTCCCAACCGCGCGCGAGCGGCCGTTCGGGGTCGCGCACGATGCCGAACTTGGTCGCGAGGAAGACCTCGCTGCGGCGACCTTGGATTGCGCGTCCGACCAGTTCCTCGTTGGTGTGCGGGCCGTAGATGTCGGACGTGTCGAGCAGGTTGATGCCGAGGTCGAGTGCGCGGTGCACCGTCGCGATCGACTCGGCATCGTCTCGGTTCGAATAGAAGTCGCTCATGCCCATGCAGCCGAGGCCGAGCGCCGATACCGTCGGGCCGTTCGCGCCCAGTTTGCGTGTCTTCACCGTGAAAGTTCCTCGAAGATCGTTGGTCGTCCGCGTGGGCGGATGGGTGCCGGGCACGATAGCGCGCACCGCGCAACCCTGCGGGTCGCGGGGCGGCCAGGTCCCATTTGCGCGACGGCGAGCAGCCGCTGCGCCGTGATCACTCGAGCGTGAAGCCGACCTTCATGGTGACCTGCCAGTGCGCGACCGCACCTTTTTCGATGTGGCCACGGGTCTCGGTGACGACGAACCAGTGCATGTTGCGGATCGTCTCGTTCGCCTTCGCGATCGCTTTCTTCACGGCGTCCTCGATGTCGACCGGCGACGAGCCGGTGAGTTCGAGCGTCTTGTAGACGTGGTGCGTCATGGGGGTCTCCTGATGGGCGGACCTTCAATTTACGCCTGCGGCGCGGCGCCGGATAGCGGTGTCGGATCTGGCCCTAGACTCGCCGCCCATGGACGAGCCTCGCTACGGGTGGGTCGTGGTCTGGGGCGCGTTCTTCAGCCTCGCGGCCATCTTCGGGATCTCGTATTCGTTCGCGGCATTCTTCGAGTCGTTCGCGCGCGAGTTCGCGGCGCAGCGCGCCGATGTCGCGCTCGCGTTCGGGGTCTGCGGCCTGATCTATTTCGCGCTTGGTGCGGCGGCCGGCATGCTCGCCGACCGCCACGGGCCGCGCGTCGTCGTCGCCGCCGGGATGCTGTGCATCGCGGGTGGGTTGCTCGCGACCAGCTTCGCGACCTCGATGCTCACTGTGTACCTCGCCTACGGCGTCGCGATCGGGGTCGGCATCGGCCTCGTCTATGCGCCTGCGATCGCCAGCGTGCAGCCGTGGTTCACGCGCCGCCGCGGGCTCGCCGCCGGCATCGCGAGCTCGGGCATCGGCGCCGGCACGCTGGTGATCCCGCTGATCGCGTCGCAAGCGATCGCCGGGCTCGATTGGCGCGACGCGCTGCGCGCGCTCGCGGCCGGCGTGCTCGTGCTGGGTCTGGGCGCGGCCTTCGTGTTGCGGCGCGCGCCGGTCGCAGGTGCCGCGGCTGCACGCGCAGGCGCGACGCTCGGCGAGGCGCTGCGCAGTCCGCGCTTCTGGTGGTTCTACGGCTTCACCTTGCTGTCGGCGCCGACCATGTTCATCCCGTTTGCCCACGTCTCCGCGGCGGCGCGTGACCTCGGCATCGGCGACACGCGCGCGGTCGGACTGGTCGGCCTGATTGGCATCGGCAGCCTGGTCGGCCGCTTCGTGATCGGCGCGCTCGCCGACCGCCTCGGCCGCACGCCCACGCTGACCCTGATGCAGGCCTCGCTCGGCCTGTCGTACGCGCTCTGGCTGGCGGCCGCCGACTACCTGCCGCTCGCCGTGTTCGCGGTCTGGTTCGGCCTCAGCTACGGTGCCATCGTCTCGCTGATGCCGGCGATCTGCATGGACACGTTCGGCGCACGCGCGGTCTCGAGCATCGTCGGCACGCTCTACACCGGTGCCGCGCTCGGCAACCTGCTCGGACCGGTCGTCGCGGGTGCGGTGTTCGATCGGACCGGGCACTACACGCCTGTGCTGTGGGGCTGCGTCGTCCTCGCCGCGCTGGCGACTGCGGCGGCCTCGCGGCTGATCCGGCCGCAAGGCCCGAGCTACTAGCGGCGCTGCGAGGCCTGCGCGGCCGCTGCGGGTAAACGCGACGCCGGGGCTTCGGTAACGATCGTTACCATTTTGGCCGACTGGTGCATGCCCGGTCGTTGCGTCGCAGCGGCGACGCCTGCAAGGAGACGGGTCCGATGAAGCGGCCGGCGAAGGTCGAGGAGGTGGTGGGCGTCGCCTGCATGGTCGTCCTCGTGCTGCTGACGCTCGGCAACGTGCTGACCCGCTACTTCACCGACGCGTCGTTCGCCTGGACTGAGGAGATCTCGATCTTCCTGATCGTCGTGATGACGCTCGCCGGCGCGGCGTCGATCGCGGCCCGCGACGGCCACATCCGCATCGAGTTCCTTTACGACGGCGGCAGCGCACGGCGGCGCCGCATGCTGCGCCTGGTCAGTGCGATCGCGACGACGCTGCTGTTCGCGGTGCTGGCGGGATTGTTCGGCGTGACGCTTGCCGATGAGATCAAGTGGGGCGAGACGTCGATGGGCCTCGGCGTGCCGCGCTGGTGGTTCACCGCGCCGATTCCGCTGTTCTGCGCGGCGATCGCCTGGCGCGCGGGCGTTGCCGGCTGGCACGTCTGGCGCGAACCCGCGAGTCCCGATCCCGTGGTCGCGCTCGACCCATGATCGGCACGCTCCTCTTCGTCGTCTTCATTGCGCTGATGCTGGCGGGCGCACCGATCGGGGTCGCGCTCGGCATCGGCGGCATCGCCGCGATCGCCGCGGCCAACGTCGACGTGCCGTGGTGGGGCCTGTTTGCGGCACCGCAGAACATGCACGCGAGCATCGCGAAGTACCCGCTGCTCGCCTTGCCGATGTTCGTGCTGGTCGGCTCGATCTTCGATCGCTCCGGCGTCGCGCGCCGCATGGTCACGTTCGCCGAGGCTTGCGTCGGCCGCGCGCCCGGCACCTTGCCGATGGTCGCGATCCTCGTCGCGATGGTGCTCGGCGGCATCTCCGGCTCCGGCCCGGCGAATGCGGCGGCGGTCGGCGGCGTGATGATCGCAGCGATGGCGAAGGCCGGCTACCCGGCCGCGTTCTCGGCCAGCGTGGTCGGCGCCGCGGCGGCGACCGACATCCTGATCCCGCCGTCGATCGCGTTCATCGTCTACAGCGTCAACGTGCCGGGTGCGTCGGTGCCGGCGCTGTTCGCCGCCGGCATGGTACCGGGCATCCTCGCCGGCCTCGCGCTGATCGTGCCGGCGGTGCTGATCTCGCGCCGCCACGGCTTCGGCGAATCCGAGCGCAGCCGGGCGCGGCCGCCGTTCTGGCACTCGCTCGGCGCTGCATCGTGGGGGCTCGCCGCGCCGGTGCTGATCCTCGGCGGCATGCGGGTCGGCTGGTTCACGCCGACCGAAGCCGCGGTCGTCGCGGTCGCCTACGGGCTCTTCATCGGGATTGCCATCCACCGCTCGATCGGCTGGCGCGACCTCTATCCGATCTTCCGCGAGGCGACCGAGGTCTCGGCGGTCATCATGCTGGTGCTCGCGCTCGCCGGCATCTTCGCGTACGCGGTCAACACGCTCGGCATTGCCGACCCGGTGGTCGCGGCGGTCAAGAACCTCGGCCTCGGTTCGACCGGCACCTTGATCCTGCTGTTCGTCGTGATGACGGTGCTCGGCATGGTGCTCGACGGCGTCTCGATCTTCCTCGTCTTCCTGCCGCTGCTCTATCCGCTGATGATCGCGTTCGCGTGGGATCCGGTCTGGTTCGGCGTGCTGCTGACGATGAAGATCGCGATCGGCCAGTTCACGCCGCCGATGGCGGTCAACCTGATGGTCGCGTGCCGCTTGGCCCAGGTCCGCATGGAGCAGACCTTGCCGTGGATCGGGTGGATGATCGTCTCGTTCGTCGTCGCGACCCTGCTGGTGCTGTTCATTCCGGAACTGGCGCTGTGGCTGCCGCGGCGGTTGGGATACTGAGTTCTCAAGACAACCAAAGGGGAGACAAGAATGAAGCGTCGTGACCTGTTGAAGACCTTCGGCGGCGGTGCCGCCTCGATCGCGCTGCCGCGTTTCGCGTGGGCGCAGGGTGCCTACAAGGCCGAGTACAAGATGTCGACCGTCGTGCCACCGGCCTTCGCGTGGGGCAAGGGCGGCGAGATCTTCGGCAACCTCGTGCGCGAGCGCACCGCAGGCCGCATCAACATCAAGCAGTACCCGGGGGCCTCGCTCGTGCAGGGCCAGCAGGACCGCGAGTTCTCGGCGATGCGCCAGGGCGTGATCGATGTGCTGTGCGGCGCGCCGGTCAACTGGACCGGCACCGTGCCACAGCTCGGCGTCTTCACGTTGCCGTTCCTGCTGCCGGACCACAAGGCGTGGGACGCAGTGATGGCGAGCGAGGCGGTCACGAAGGACTACTTCGAGCTGGTCCGCAAGGCCGGTGCCGAGCCGCTCTCGATCGGCGAGACCGGCTACCGGCAGATCAGCAACAGCAAGCGGCCGATCACGAAGCCCGACGACCTGAAGGGCATCAAGATCCGTGTCGTCGGCAGCCCGATGTACGGCGAGATCATGACGTCGATGGGCGCGAACCCGACCTTCATGAGCTGGGCCGACGCGCAGCCGGCGCTTGCCTCGGGTGCGGTCGACGGTCAGGAGAACCCGCTCGAGGTCTTTCTCGCGGCGAAGATCAACACGCTCGGCCAGAAGTTCGTGACCAAGTGGAACTACTCGAACGACATCCTGCTGTTCGCGATCGCGGCGCCGGTGTGGGCGAGCTGGAGCACGCTCGATCAGAAACTCGTGCGCGAGGCTGCGCTCGACGCCGCCAAGCAGCAGACCGCACTGGTCAGGAAGCTCTTCGCCGAGGACGTCGACAAGGTCGCTGCGCTCGGCGTCAATGTCCACGTGCCGACCGCCGCCGAGATGGAGGTCTGGCAGATCGCGACGCGCCGGCCGTATGCGCGCTGGAAGGCGCAGATTCAGCCGCAACTCATCTCGAGGATCGAGGAGATCGTCGCGAAGACGCGCAAGGCATGACGATCAAGGCGCCGTCGCTCGCGCGCAGCGAGCGGCTGCCGATCGACGACTCGATCTTCTTCCGCCTGGTCCGCGTCGTGAACCTGACGGCGCGGCCGTTCTCCGAATCGATCGGCAAGGCCCATCGGCTGAGCCTCAACGAGTGGCGCGTCCTGCTCGTGCTGGCGAACCACGCCGGCATTGCCGCGAGCGATGTCGCGGCGCTGACCGGGCTCGACAAGATGAGCGTGAGCCGCGCGCTGTCCGGGCTGGTGCAGCGCAATCGCGTCGTGCGGCGCGTCGACCCGAATGACCGACGCCGGCTGCTGCTGCGGTTGAGCGCTGCCGGCGAGCGCCTTTATGTGCGCATCGGCACGCCGGCGAAGGAGCGCGAGCGCAGTCTCTTTCGCGGCATCGGCGCCGACGAGCAGGCGCAGCTTGGGCGCACGCTCGATCGGCTGGTTGCGAATCTGCTGACAGTCGACGCGGACCGCTGAGGAATCGGCGGCCGGCCGCTCAGCGCGTCAGCGACTGACGGTCAATGTCGCCGTCACGGTGCGGCCCGAGGCGGTTGCCGAGATCGTCGCGCTGCGGTTCTTCCGCATTGTCGCAGCGTCGACCGGGAATGTCGCGCTGCTGGCGCCGCCTGCGACGGTCACCCTGGGCGGCACCGTTGCGAACGACGCGTTCGACGAGGCGAGGGCGACGACCAGACCGCCCGCCGGGGCGGGCGCGGTCAGCGCGATGCTGCCGGTCGCCCGCGTGCCGCCGACCACTTTCGATGGCTGCACAGCAAGCGTCGCCAGCGTGGCAGCCGCCGCCGGTTGCACTGTCAGCGAAGCGCTTCGACTGACGCCCGCAAAGGTGGCCGTCAGGCTCGCCGTCGTGGTCGACGCGACCGCGCTCGTCGTGATCGGAAAGGTCGCCGAGGTCGCGCCAGCGCCGACGCCGACGGACGCCGGCACGAGCACCGCCGGCTGGTTGCTCGCAAGGGCGATTTGCGCACCGGCCGCCGGCGCGGGCGCCGACAGTGCCACGGTGCCGGTCGCGTTCGCGCCGCCTGTCACGCTGGCCGGCGACACGCTGATTCCGCTTAATGAGGCCGCCGCGCCGACCGGGTTCCAGCCCAGCTGGACCACCTCGAAGTCGCTCGCCGAGAGCAGCGCGAACGCCGGGTTCAGGATGTCGTTGTTCCAGCGCGTGTCGAAGGTGCCGCTGATGTAGAGGTCGGAGCCGTTGTCGGCCACGATGAGGCCGTGCTTCTGCATCGTGCGGAAGATCTTCTGCATCTGCGGATCGGCGCTGCGCTGCACCGGATCGGTGCCGTTGACGCTGGCCTTCAGGCGCAGCCGCGCGCCGAGCGGCAACGCGCCGGTCGTGCTGCCGGCACGGTGCGAGGCCGGCCAGACATAGCCGTTGGTCGCACGAACGGTCACACGGAAGGCGTGGCCGATCTCGGTGAACGCGGAGTTGTTCACCTCGTCGTAGCGCACCAGGCCGGGAAAGATCGCGAGGCCGGCGGCATCGGCCGAGGTCCAGCCGTCGGGCCGGCGCTGGTTGGTGTCGAGGTCGAAACGCGAACCCGAGCCGGCGAACCAGGCGCCCTTCGAGCCGTCGTATCAGACGTTGTAGAGCTCGTAGAGGTCGTTGTTCGTGCAGTCGACCATCAGCAGGTGGCGGTCGGAGCTGCTGCGCTGGTCGACGTTGGCGGGCGCGCCGCCCTCGACCCAGTGCGGCTGCGTGATCGACTGCGTCGGAATCGGATAGAACGCCTGGTCCGCGCCATCGCTCTCCGACGCGTACTGGAAGGTCACCGTCGACTTGGCCTGCGCCGCTTCGACGACCGCGTACGGCATGCCGTAGACCGCGACGCTGCCCGGCGATGCCTCGCCGCCGAAATCGGGATGGAGGCGGCGCGTCCCGCCGTGGTTGATGAAGCCGATGTAGCTCGCCGAGTTCGAATCGACCGGTGCCGACCGCACGTCGAGGTTCCACCAGTGTCGGCCGGCAGCAGGGGCGCGGTGCCGCGCACCGGCGCACCGAGTGCCGGCGCGCTCGAAGGGCACAGCGCGCTTCCGGCGTGGGCGGGCAATGCCGCGAGCAAGGGCAGCGAAAGAGCGAGGGCGCGCAAGTTCATCGACAGGTCCGGATGGAGTTCGGACCGGGGTTGTGCCACGGACGGCACGTCGGTCGGTGTCAACCTGTAAGAGACAGCGTGGTGCTCGCAAGTCGGGACGGCCGAGTCGGCGAAGCGCTTCGATAGCGCTCGCAAATCCGAGAAGCCCCCTAGAAGCCGAACAGGTTGCGCGGCGGCTCGCGCTCGCTGTCGCTCCAGCGCTCCTGCCCTTCGGCCCACGCCAGCACGAGGGCGCCGTACGGCGATGCGATGCGAACCGTCGCGCCCGGCTCGATCACGACGAAGCAGTTCGCATGCGCCGGTTCGCCGTTGACGGCGATCTCGCCGCCGCGGATCCACAGCTCGACCCAGTCGCTCGCCTGCCAGGTCGGCACTTCGGTCTCGGGGCGCAGGTGCCACTGCGCCAGGCGCCGCACGTCGGTGGTGTGCGCATAGTCGTAGATGTCCTGGCGGCGCAGGCCGGCGACGCCGGTCTCGAGTCGCGGCAGCGCATCGATGACGACATTGACCTCCGGCGGCACATCGGGCGCCGGGTTGCGAAAGTTCTCGTGGCGCGAGCCGGCGTGGATGCCGCTCAGTACGCCGGCATCGACTGGGTAGGTCACGGGCCCTTCGAGCTTCGAGACCAGCACGGTCGGCACGTACGCCATCGCGTCGTGGGTCGAGCCGCGGTAGTTGATGCCGACCTCGTGCTGGTTGACCGGCCCGAGGTAATCGCTGAGGCCGCCTTCGAGAATGAAGCTGGTCGCAATGCCCTGGTGCTGGTGCAGCCCGCTGCGCGTGAACGGATCGAACGCGATCAGCCCGAGAAATTCGCCGCGCGCGTCGTCGAGGTGGATCGGCTTCAGTCGCAGACCGGGGTTCGGCGTCTCGAGCCACGGCAGCTTCGTCGCGTCGAAGACATGGACGCGCTCGCGGCGTTCGCGGCGATACGGGGCGGCTCGGCTCGGCTCGGTCATCGATCGGCTCCTGGTCTGCGGCGCGCGGGCCGCACGAGCACGATCATATGGTCACGATCGTTACGAATCGCGCCGTCGCGGACGTGGGGGCCGACCCAAATCGAATCGCCTAGCCGGATGTTGCCGGAGCGTGCACTGTCGGCTTCAGCAGCCCGGTCGCCAGTGCGGTGCCGAGCAGGATCACCGTGCAGCCGACGATCATCGCGAGCGTCACGCGCTCGCCGAGGAACATCCAACCCCAGACCACCGCGAACGCCGGAATCAGGAACGTGACCGCGATCGCGTTCGACGGGCCGACGTTCGCGATCAGCCGGAAGTAGAGGATGTACGCGAAGCCGGTGCAGACGAAGGCGAGCACCGCGGCGCTCAGCCAGTCGGCCGCGGTCGGGTTCTGCGCCGGCCACCACAGGATCGCCGGCACGATCAGCATCAAGGTGGCCGCGACCTGGCTACCGGCCGCGATCGCGAGCGGCGCGGCGCCTTGCAGGCGGCGCTTCGTGTAGTTCGGCGAGAAGCCGTAGCTGAGCGTCGCGACAAGGCACGCGAGGACCGCCCATCCCGAGCCGCCGGTTCTGAAGCTGCCGTTGGTCCATGACATGCCGAGCACACCGCCGAAGCCGATCGCAAGGCCCGCGATGCGCGCCGGCGTCAGCCGGTCACCGAGCCAGAGGCGCGCGATCAACGCGCCGAACAATGGCGAAGCCGCATTGAAGATCGACGACATGCCGGCGGTGATCGACAGCGCCGCATAGCTGAAGCAGAGGAACGGCAGCGCGGTGTTCGTCAGCCCGACGACAAGGATCGGCCGCCAGTGTTGGCGCAACGCCCTCAGGTGGCCGCGCCACGCAAGCAGCGGCACCAGCAGCAGGGCCGCGCCGGTCACGCGGATTGCGGCGAGCGCGACCGGGCCGAACTCGGCCGCACCCATCCGCATCAGCAGGAACGAGGCGCCCCACAGCGCTGCGAGGCCGAAGAGCTCGGCGACGTCGGTGGACCTCAATGGACCGCTCGCATCCGCAGCACGCTCGGTCCGAGGCGCACCGATTCGAGCCGCAGCAGCGCGACCTTGCGGTCGATGCCGCCGGCGTAACCGGTCAGCGAGCCGTCGCTGCCGATCACGCGGTGGCACGGCACCAGGATCGAGACCGGGTTGCGGCCGACCGCGGCGCCGACCGCGCGCACCGCGACCGGCTGGCCGATCTCGCGCGCGATGTCGCCATAGGTCTTCGTCGTGCCGGCACCGATTTCGAGCAGCGCCCTCCACACCGCGCGTTGGAATGCGGTGCCTTGCAGATCGAACGGGATGTCGAAAGCCTGCAGCGATCCAGCGAAATAGCGCTCGAGCTGGTCGGCGACGCGCTCGAGCAGCGGGTCGCCAGCGACATGCGGCGCATCGAACTGCGGCGGATGGTGGCGCTGGCCTTCGAACCAGGCGCCGGCGAGGCCGCTCGGCGTGCGCGCGAGCAGCAGCGGGCCGAGCGGCGTCGCGATCACGGTCTGCGCGCTGCACGCGGTGCGCAGGATGTCGGTGGAAGTGGTCATGTCGTCGGTGCTCCGAGCGAGTTCCAGAGGCGCAGCACCGCGTACGAGCGCCACGGCTGCCAGGCCTGCGCCCGGGCCAGCACGTCGCGCCAGGAGGCGGTGCCGAAGAGTTGTCGCATCGCCTTCAGCACGGCGATGTCATTCGGCGGAAAAGCGTCGGGCCAGCCGAGCACGCGCATCGCGATGTAGTGCGCGGTCCATGGCCCGATGCCGGGCAATCGGCAGAGGCGCTCGATCAGCACGTCAGGTTCGCTGCGCGGCTGCAGTGCGGCCGCGATCTCCGGCCAGGCCTGCGCGAGCGCGACGATCGCTTGCGCGCGCGCACTGATGATGCCGAGCTCGGCGATCTGGCTGTGCGCTAGAGCGGCGAGAGTTTCTGGCGCCGGGAACGTGCGGTCGATGTCGGGCCAAGGCGTCACGAGCGGCGAGCCGAACGTCGCGACGAGTCGGCGTGCAAGGGTTCGCGCAGCGGCGACCGTGACCTGCTGGCCAAGCACCGCGCGGACCGCCAGCTCAAACGAGTCGACGCTACCGGGCAGTCGCAGTCCCGGCGCGCCGGGCAGATCGGCGAGCGCCGTATCGATCGAGTCGGGCGCGGCATCGAGGTCGAGCCAGCGCCGGACCGCCGCGACGATGCGGCCACTCGCCGGCGTCAACGCCGGCGCGAATTCGAGGCGGACGCGGGCCACGTCAGGAACGAACGTCGCCGAGATCCAGCCGGCCTCGGCGCCGAGCGTGCCGGCCCGCACGCTGCGCCGGATCGTGAGGCCGTCGACCGTCTCGACGCCGGGGATCGCGCGCTGGGCGACGAAGCGCAGCAGCGCCGGCATGTCGTACGGCAGCCGGTGGGCGAGCACGACGGTGACGGTCGGCTCCGAACCGTCGCTCGCCGCGGCCGACTCGGCGGCGACCTTGCGCAGGCGCGCCGGATTCATCCGGTAGCTGTCGGCGAAGGCGGCGTTGAATCGGCGCAGGCTGCGAAAGCCGCTCGTCAGCGCGACTTGTGCGACCGGCAGGCGGGTGTCGGTCAGGAGCTGCTTTGCGAGGTGCAGGCGCCGCGTCTGCAGGTACTGCAGCGGCGTCACGCCGTGCTCCTCGAGAAAGATGCGGCGCAGGTGGCGTTCGCTGACGCCGAGCCGCTCGGCGAGCGCGGCGACGCCGGGCGCTTCACCGTTCGCGGCCTGGGCGTCGAGGCCGAGCGCGGCCTGGCGCGCCAGCGTGCGCGACGCGTCCATCACGGTCCACGGCAGGCCGGGCCCGGGGGCGATCTCGGGCCGGCATTTCATGCAGGGCCGGAAGGTCGCAGCTTCAGCCTGTGCGGCGGTCGCGAAGAAGCGGCAGTTCTTCTTCATCGGCGTGCGCACCCGGCAGATCGGCCGGCAGTAGATGCCCGTCGATGTGACGCCGACGAAGAGCCGGCCGTCGAAGCGGGCGTCGCGCGCGAGGATCGCGTTGTAGGCCGCGTCGGGATCGAAGGTCATGCGCCGATTATGGTCAGCGGCGCGTGCACGACTGGCCGTTTTCGGACATGTTCCGGACGGTCGTGTCCGCTCGGTGGCGGTGGGTCAGGTGGCCATGGCGCAGCAGGTGGAGGCGTCGGGTCTCGGGTGCGCGATGCGCACCGTCGCCAGAAGTTGCTGGACGAACGGAAAGGCCCACGCGAGTGGCCGCATGGCTTGTCGGAGTCGATCGGAAAGCGTGCGCAGTCCCATGGTTCGTCGCCGGATGCGATGAAGGGCGCGGCATCGGCCGAAGCCGACGCCGCCATGGAACCTTAGGGAGCGCCTTCGTCGTGCGCACCTCCCAAACGGGAGCGATCGTGTGGAAGATTCAGGCCGTCTGAGCCGGCGGCGCGGCGTGTTGCTTGCGTGCGCCTGGCTGCATCGCTGCGGCGAGGGTGCCGTCGGCGCTGGTGCAGAAACGAATTTCCTGGCGGACGGCGGGCGGCGAGGCCCACCAATCTGCCCGTTCGACCGAGCCCCGTTAAGGAGGCAGGCGGTCGAGGTCCGGCTCGACGTGCGAGCCGGCGTTGATGACGATGGATTAGAGCTCGACGATCGTCTGGAAGCCGCCGTAGATCATCCGCTTACCGTCGAACGGCATCGGGTTGTTGTCGGGCTGCAGGCGCGGGTCGGCCATCACCTTCTTCCAGCCTTCGTCGCGGACCTCGCGCGACGGCCACGTGACCCACGAGAACACGACGGTCTCGTCGGGCTTGCGCTGGACCGCCATCGGGAACGACGTGACCTTGCCCTCGGGGACGTCGTCGCCCCAGGTCTCGATCACCTTCAGCGCGCCGAACTCCTTGAACACCTGAGCCGCCTTTTCAGCGTGCTTGCGATAGGTTTCCTTGTTGGCCGTCGGCACCGCGACCACGAATCCATCGACGTAATCCATTGCAAATCTCCTTGTGGGGTTGGGTGGGGAGGGTCGGGCCGGTCGCCGACACCCTCTGACTGAGACGACGAACGACGCGGCCTCAAATCGACAGCGCTGCGTCGCCTGTTCGAGTCTTCAGTGTCGCGATCGGCAAAGTCCCGCTGCGGGTCGCGGCCTTGCACTGGCAGGTCGGGCATATGTGTTGCCAAGTCGCTGCATGCCGCGATCCTCCCGATGGACGAGCCCACGCGCCGCTCCGAGCTCCTCAGCGCGCTGACCACCGAGCACTTCGTGCTGGAGACCGCCTACGGCACGACGATCTCGGAGGCGGCCGCGCGCAGCACGCTGTACGTGATGGCGTTGTCGAGTTCTCTCGTTGCGATGGGCTTTCTGTCGGCATCGCGCGAGCTCTTCGTGCCGTTCGCGGCCACCGTGCTGCCGGCAGTCTTTCTGCTCGGCCTCTTCACCGTCATCCGACTGGTCGACACCGGGCTCGAGAGCATGCACTACCTGTGCGGCATCGCCCACATCCGGGGCCAGTACCGGAGCCTGAGTGCCGAGGCTGCGCGTCTCTTTGCGCCCGAGCGCGGCCGCTGGCCCGAAATTTAGTCACCGGCCGAGCGGCTCGGCCGGCTGTCGGCGTTCCTCGGCACCACCTCGAGCATGATCGCCGTCATCAACAACGTGGTTGCCGGCGGCGGCGTCGCGTTGTGGGTGCAGGCACTGGGCTCGAGTCGCACGCTGGCCATCGGCGTCGGGGCCGGCGTGGCGCTGGCCTTGACCGCGGCGTTTCTGGTCTACCAGCGCTGGCGCTTCGTGCCGTTCGACGATGCGGGCTCGATCCAGGACGAACGCTGATCCGACTGTCTTCAAGGAGCACCATGTCCGACCTTTCCAGCGACCGACCTCCGCAGCGCGGGCCCGCCCACGAGCACTCGGCGTCTTCCTCGGGGACTGGCGCGCCGAGGGGCGCTCATATGGCGAGGGCGCGCCGCGGGCGAAGCCGGCGACGTGGAAGAGCACTCATACCGGTCGCTGGCACACCGGCCAATTCTTCCTGATCCAGGACGAGCGCGCGGTCACTGGCGCGGCGCCGTTCGACACGTTGAGCATCATCGGGTGGGATGCGGAGCGCGGGTGCTATTTCGCGCGCACCTTTCGACAACCACGGATTCCAGCGCTGCTACGACGTGACCGTCGACGGCCGGGTCTGGACTTTCTCGGGCGCGACCGAACGTGCCCGCATCGTCTTCAGCGACGACGGCGCGACACAGACGATCACCTGGGAATGGCGGCCGGAGGAGGGCTGGCTGCCGCTCTGCGACCCGATCGCGATGAAGGTGCGCTGACGATCCATCTTCAGGTGTGGGCCGGGAAGGCGCCGTGACGGCCGACACCGTCGGCAAAACGCCGCGCGCCGGAGACCGACTCGCCGGATGCGAGGCTGCGTTCGCCGAGTGAGAACTCGTTCGCCATCGCCTCATCGAACGGGCGTCCCGATTGCGCCATCACGCTGGCCCGGTCGTTGCGCATGCAGGTCTGCGGGAAGGCCGCGATCTGGCGCGCAACGGCCAGCGCGCCTTCGAGCGCATGGCCAATCGGCACGACGCGGTTGGCGAGGCCGAACGCGAGCGCTTCGTCGGCCGCGACCGCACGGCCGGTCAGGATCATGTCGAGCGCGCGGCTTTCGCCGATCAGGCGCGGCAAGCGCACGGTGCCGCCATCGATCAGCGGCACGCCGAAGCGCCGGCAGTAGACGCCGAAGACCGCGCTCTCCGAGGCCACGCGCAAGTCGCACCACAACGCGAGCTCGAGCCCGCCGGCGACCGCAAAGCCTTCGACCGCGGCGATCACCGGCTTGCCGAGTTGCAGGCGGGTCGGCCCCATCGGGCCGTCGGCCTGCATGTCGCGCTGCAGCGCGAGCGCCGTGGCGTGGCCTTCGAGCCCGTTCGCGAACGCCTTCAGATCGGCGCCGCCGCAGAAGTGCTCGCCGCTGCCGCGCAGGATCGCGACACGTGTCTCCGCATCGGAATCGAACGCGCGAAAGGCATCGGCGAGCAGCCGCGCGGTCGGGCCGTCGACCGCATTGCGGGCAGCCGGCCGATTGAGGGTGACGATCCAGATCTCGGCGTCGCGTTCGACGGTGACGGTGCTCATCGGCGGCCTTTCGTGCGATGGGGTTTTCACGCTGACGGCGGTGCGGCGCGTTCGCTACAAGTCAGGCTCCGCAAGAGCCGCGGATTCTAGGAGGCGTCGACCATGACCACCGACCAGCACGGCCGTGCCGAGCGATTCCGCCAACTGCACGCGGGGCCCGCTGCGTTCGTGATCGCAAACCCGTGGGATGCAGGATCGGCTCGCTTGCTCGCCGGCCTCGGATTCGAGGCGCTCGCGACGTCGAGCGGCGCAGCGGCCGGCGTGCTCGGCCGCCGAGACGGCCAGATCACGCGCGCGGAGGCGATCGCGCATGCCGGCGTGATCGCGCAGGCGACCCCGCTGCCGGTGTCGGCCGATCTCGAAAACGGCTTCGGCGACGAGCCGGAAGCGGCCGCCGAAACGATCCGGCACGCGGCCGCAGTCGGTCTGGTCGGCGGCTCGATCGAGGACGCCACCGGCAATGCAGCGAAGCCGCTCTACGACTTCTCTCAAGCGACCGAACGGGTCGCAGCCGCCGTGGCGGCGGCGCGCGAACTGCCGTTCCACTTCATGCTGACGGCGCGGGCCGAGAACTTCCTGCGCGGCAACCCCGATCTGGACGACACGATCCGTCGCCTGCAGGCTTTCGAGAAGGCGGGTGCCGATGTGCTGTTCGCGCCCGGCCTGCCCGACCTCGCGGCGGTGCGGGCGGTCTGCTCGGCGCTGACGAAGCCGGTCAACTTCATGGCCGGCATCAAGGGGCGCTCGTTCAGCGTCGCCGAGCTCGAAGCGGCCGGGGTGCGTCGCATCAGTCTGGCGACGTCGTTGTTCCGTGCCGCGATGACCGGGCTCGTCAACGCGGCGCGCGAAGTGCGCGAGCACGGCACGTTCGGCTATCTGGACAGCGCGATCGGAACGCCGCAGTTGAACGCACTGGTGGATGCGGCGGCGGCGCCGCGATAAGCGACGACCGCTAGCGTTTCCCCGGCAGCACGTGCATGTACTTGCCGATGATGCCGAGCATCACCTCGTCGGCCCCGCCGCCGATCGAGGCAAGGCGGCCGTCACGGTACATCCGCGAGACGCGGTTGTCCCAGGTGTAGCCCATGCCGCCCCAGAACTGCAGGCATGCATCGGGCACCTCGCGCAGCAAGCGGCCGGCCTTCAGCTTGGCCATCGACGCCCACTCGGTGACGTCCTTGCCGGCCACGTACTGCTCGGTCGCCATGTAGGTGAGCCCGCGCAGCGCCTCGACCTCGGTCTTCAGTTCGGCGAGGCGGAAGTGGACCACCTGGTTGTCGAGCACCGAGCGGCCGAACACCTGACGCTCGCGCGCGTAGTCGGCGGTCAGCGTGATGCAGTTGAGGAGGCCCTGGATCGCGTTCGCCGCGGCCCACAGGCGTTCTTCCTGGAACTGCATCATCTGGTAGGTGAAGCCCATGCCTTCCTCGCCGATGCGATTGGTCTGCGGAACGCGCACGTCGTCGAAGTGGATCAGCCCGGTGTCGCTCGCCATCATCCCGATCTTGCGGATCTTCTGCGCCTTCGTGATGCCGGGCGTGTTCATCGGCACGACGATCAGGCTCTTGTTCTTGTGCGCCGCGCCCTCGGACGTGTTCGCGAGCAGGCACATCCAGTCGGCCTGCAGGCTGTTCGTGATCCACATCTTCGCGCCGTTGATCACGTAGTCGCCGCCGTCCTTGCGCGCCGTCGTGCGGATCGCGGCGACGTCCGAGCCGGCACCGGGTTCGGAGACGCCGATGCAGGCGACGTGCCGGCCGGCGATTGCTGGCGCGAGGTAGTCGCGCCGCAAGGCGTCGGAGCCGAAGCGGGCGAGGGCGGGTGTCGCCATGTCGGTTTGCACGCCGATCGCCATCGGCACGCCGCCGCAGTCGATGTCGCCGAGCGCCTCGGCCATCACGACCGAATACGAGTAGTCGAGCGCCATGCCGCCGCTCTCGGTCGGCTTGGTCAAGCCGAGCAGGCCGAGGTCGCCGAGCTTCTTGAAGACCTCGTGGGCGGGGAACTGTTCGGCCGCCTCCCACGCGTCGACGCGCGGGTTGATCTCGTCGGCGATGAAGCGCTTCAGGGTGCGCCGGATCTCGTCGTGCTCGTGGGTGAACTGCATGGAGTCTCCTGGTGTCGCGGTCGACACGGCATCCGGGCGACACGGTTCTTCGGCGTCATTCAGCAGGCCGTGCGGCCGGCTCGATCGATCATCAAAGAACCATAATCGACTGTCAATTCGGGTCGCATCGATCGCTGCCCGTCCAGGAGAGACCGATGACCCACGCGATGATCTTCGACGCCGTGCGCACGCCGCGCGGCAAGGGCAAGAAGGACGGCAGCCTGCACGAGGTCAAGCCGGTCGACCTGCTCGCCCGGCTGCTGACGCAACTGCAGAAGCGCCATCGGTTCGATCCGGCTCAGCTCGACGACATCGTGATGGGCGTCGTCTCGCCGGTCGGCGAGCAGGGCTCGGTGATCGCGAAGACCGCGGCGCTGAAGGCGGGCTGGGACTTCCGTGTCGCCGGCATGCAGATCAATCGCTTCTGCGCATCGGGCCTTGAAGCCGTCAACCTGGCTGCGCAAAAGGTCGCGAGCGGTTGGGAAGACATGGTGATTGCCGGTGGCGTCGAGAGCATGTCGCGGGTGCCGATCGGCTCGGACGGCGGCGCCTGGGCGCAGGACCCGGAGACCAATTTCGCGACCGGCTTCGTGCCGCAGGGGATCGGCGCCGACCTGATCGCGACGCTCGGCGGCTGGGATCGCGAAGACGTCGATCGCTACGCGCTGACGTCGCAGCAGCGCGCCGCCGCGGCGCAGGCCGAAGGCCGCTTCGACCGCTCGGTGCTCGCGGTCGAAGACAGCCTCGGCCTGCCGGTGCTCGAGCGCGACGAGTTCATCAAGCCGCGGACGACGCTCGAAGGCCTCGGCCAGCTGAAGGTCGCGTTCGGCGAGCTCGGCGCGCTCGGCTTCGATGCGGTCGCGCTCGCGCGCTATCCGCATGTCGAGCGGATCCGCCACGTGCACACCGCGGGCAACTCGTCGGGCATCGTCGACGGCGCCGCTGCGGTGCTGATCGGCAGCGAAGCGAAGGGCCGCGAGATGGGCCTCGCGCCGCGCGGCCGCATCGTCGCGACCGCGCTGTCGGGCGCCGATCCGACCATCATGCTGACCGGGCCGATGCCGGCGACGCGCAAGGCGCTCGCGAAGGCCGGCCTCGGCATCGACGACATCGACCTGTTCGAGGTCAACGAGGCGTTCGCCGCGGTACCAATGCGCTTCATGCGCGAGATGGGCGTGCCGCACGACAAGGTCAACGTCAACGGCGGCGCGATCGCGATGGGCCATCCGCTCGGCGCGACCGGCGCGATGCTGCTCGGCACCTTGCTCGACGAGCTCGAGCGCCGTCGCCTGAAGCGCGGGCTGATCACGCTCTGCGTCGGCGGCGGGATGGGCATCGCGACGGTCGTCGAGAGGGTCTGATGGCGATGACTTCTTCATCCCCTTTGCCGTCGGCAGGCGCCGCGTCCGAACTGCAGACCGTGCGATACGCAGTCGATGCCGATGGCATCGCGACGCTGACGTTCGACGACCCCGGCTCGGCCGTCAACACGATGACGCTGCGGTGGCAGCACGATCTGGCCAAAGTCGTCGCGCAGCTCGAACGCGACAAGGCGAGGGTTCGAGGCGTGCTGCTCGCCTCGGCAAAGTCGACCTTCTTTGCCGGCGCCGAGCTGAAGAGCGTGCTGCAACTGAAAGCCGAGGACGCGCCCGAAGTCTTTCATCGCGTCGAGGCGATGAAACGAAGCTTTCGCTGCATCGAGACGCTCGGTCGGCCGGTCGTCGCGCTGCTGAACGGTGCCGCGCTCGGCGGCGGCTGGGAGCTCGCGCTGGTCGCGCATGCGCGGTTCGCGCTCGACGACGGGAAGATCCGGTTCGGCACGCCGGAGGTGTCGCTCGGCCTGATCCCCGGCGCCACCGGCATCACGAAGACGGTGCGGCTGCTCGGCCTGATGGCGGCTCAGCCGTTTCTGCTCGAAGGCAAGCTGTTCGATCCGCGCGAGGCGCTCGAGCTCGGGCTCGTCGACGGCCTCTCCGACAGCGCCGACGGCTTGCGCGCCGAGGCGCTGGCCTGGATCGCGGCCCATCCCGATGCGGTGCAGCCCTGGGACCGCAAGGACTACCGGATGCCGGGCGGCGCGCCGACCACGCCGAAGATTGCCGGTGCGCTCGCGGTCGCGCCGGCGATGCTGGCGAAGAAGACGCGCGGCCTCTATCCGGCGACTCAGGCGATCCTCGAGACGATGGTCGAGGGCGCGCTGGTCGACTACGACACTGCGACCCGCATCGAGAGCCGCAAGCTCGCGAAGCTGATGGTCGGACAGACGACGAAGAACCTGGTGACCGCGTTCTTCTTCGACCTGAATGCGATCAAGTCGGGCCGCTCGCGGCCGGCCGGTTTTTCGCGCTGGAAGCCGGCCAAGGTCGGCGTGCTCGGCGCCGGCATGATGGGTGCCGGCATCGCGCATGCGAACGCGGCGCGCGGGATCCCTTGCGTGCTGAAGGATGTGAGCCTCGAGAAGGCGCAGGCCGGCTTGATGGCGATCGAGAAGATCGTGGCACCGCAGGTCGCGAAAGGGCGCATGACCGAGGCCGAGCGCGATGCGCTGCTCCAGCGCGTGACCGCGACGGCCGATGCTGACGACCTGAAGGGCTGCGATCTGATCATCGAGGCGGTGTTCGAGCAGCGCGACCTTAAGGCCGCGGTAACGCGCGAGGCCGAGCCGATGCTGGCCGAGGGCGGCGTGTTCGCATCGAACACGTCGACGTTGCCGATCAGCGCCCTGGCCGAAGCGAGTGCGCGGCCAGAGCGTTTCGTCGGCCTGCATTTTTTCTCGCCGGTTCACAAGATGAAGCTGGTCGAGATCATCCGCGGGCGCGCGACCAGCGACGAGACGCTGGCGCGCGCCTTCGATTACGTGGCCGCGCTCGGCAAGACGTCGATCCTCGTCAACGATTCGCGCGGGTTCTTCACGAGCCGGGTGTTCGGCACGTTCGTGATGGAAGGCGCGGCGATGCTCGACGAGGGCGTCCCGGCGCCCGTGATCGAGCAGGCCGCGCTCGCGGCCGGCATGCCGGTCGGACCGCTGGCGGTCATCGACGAGACCTCGCTGTCGCTGTCGGTGCAGGTCATGGACCAGACCCGCGCCGACCTGAAGGCCGAGGGACGCAGCTTCGAGCCAGGTCGCGGCGAGCTGCTCGTCGAGCGCATGGTCAAGGAGCTCGGACGTCCCGGGCGCGCCGGCGGTGGCGGCTTCTACGACTACCCGAAGGGCGAGTCGAAGCGCCTGTGGCCGGAGCTGAAGCGGTTGTTCGAACGCGATGGCGCCGAGAACGGCATCGACGCGCTGAAAGAGCGCCTTCTGTACCGGCAGTCGGTCGAGACCGCGCGCTGCATGGCCGAAGGCGGGCTGACGAGCGTGCACGACGCCAACATCGGGTCGATCTTCGGCATCGGCTTTCCGGCCTGGACCGGTGGCGCGATGCAGTTCATCGCTTCGGAAGGGATCGAGCGCTTCCTCGCCAATGCAGACCGCCTGGCGGCACAGCATGGGTCGCGATTCGCGATCGGCCCTGACGTGCGCGCGGCGATCGTCAAGGCCCTCGCGGCGCCTGCCGACGAGTGAGCCGCCGGCGCGCTGCAACCTCGCGATGAGAAAGGCCCCTCGCGAGGGGCCTTTCTCATCGGTCAGCGGGCTGTCCGCTTACTTGATCGTCATGATCCACTGGACGAGCTGCTTGGCTTCGGCCTCCGTCACTTGCGGATTGGCCGGCATCGGCACCGCGCCCCAGACACCGGCGCCGCCTTTGACCACCTTCACCGCCAGCTTGTCGACCGCATCCTTCTGGCCGGCGTACTTGGCGGCGACGTCCTTGTAGGCCGGGCCGACGAGCTTCTTGTCCGTCGCGTGGCAGGCCATGCAATTTTTCTTCTGCGCCAGGTCAGCCTGGGCGAGGGCGGGTGCGGCATGCAGGCCGACCGACGCCAAAACCACGGCCGAGAGGGAAAAGGTGCGGAATTTCATGCTTTCTTTCATTCGGTCCGGAAAGGACGCTGCACTACAGTCAGGATAACGGATCGCGCACGGGCCGGTTGACACCGCCCCTTGTGCCGGCCACTCGAAGGAGCCCCCATGTTGTTCGTCATCGTCGGCGTTCTGATCATTGCGATGAACGTCGTCGGCATCGGTCCGGTCGCCGACTGGAATTGGGACATCACGGGCGACCTGTGGAAGTTCTGCGTGCCCTTCCTGCTCGCGCTGCTGTGGTGGATCTGGAGCGACAAGTCCGGCCTCGACAAGCGGCGCGAAATGGAAAAGATGGAATTGCGCAAGGAAAATCGCCGGCGCGAAAACCTCGAGCGGATGGGCCTCAACTTCCGCAGCTACGGCAAGAACAAGAAGAAGGAACAGGCCATCGTGACCGCGCGCGAGCGTGAGATCGAGCGGATCGAGGGCAAGCGCACCGAGAAGCGCAAGAAAATCCGCGACTCGATTCTCGGCAGTCGATTCGATTCGAAGACGCCGGGGCAAAGCGGCTTTCCGAGTAGCGAGAAAGGCAAGCGCTGAACAGCGCTCCCTGAACTTGCGAAGAAAAGCGGCCCTCGGGCCGCTTTTGCTTTGCAACGGCCGATCTGGTTCTATTCGAAGCGGTCGAGCACTGCCCCCGAACTCGCGCTCGATGCGTTGAAGGCGAACTTGGCGAGCACGCCCCGTGTATAGCGCGGCTTCGGAGCGCGCCACGCCTTGCGGCGCGCGGCCAGTTCGGCATCGTCGACGTTCAACTGCAAACTCAAGGTGTGGGCGTCGATCGTGATCGAGTCGCCTTCCTTCACCAGCGCGATGGTGCCGCCGGCATGGGCCTCCGGCGCGACGTGGCCGACGACCATGCCCCAAGTGCCGCCGGAAAAGCGCCCGTCGGTGACGAGCCCGACCGTCTCGCCCAGGCCCTGGCCGATCAGCGCGCTGGTCGGTGCGAGCATCTCCGGCATGCCCGGTGCGCCTTTCGGCCCGAGGTAGCGCAGCACCATCACGTCGCCGTCCTTGATGCGGCGGTCCATGATCGCGGTCATCGCGCTCTGCTCGTCGTCGAAGACGCGTGCCGGTCCGGTCATCCTGGGGTTCTTGAGGCCGGTGATCTTCGCGACCGCGCCCTCGGGCGACAGGTTGCCCTTCAGGATCGCCAGGTGGCCGTGCGCATACATCGGCTTGCCGATCGGCCGGATGACCTGCTGGTCGGCGCGCGGCGTGTCGGGCACTTCGGCCAGGTTTTCAGCGACAGTCTTGCCGGTGATCGTCATGCAGTCGCCGTGCAGCAGGCCAGCCTTCAGCAGGGTCTTCATGACCTGCGGAATGCCGCCGGCACGGTGCAGGTCGACGGCCAGGTAAGTGCCCGAAGGCTTCAGGTCGCACAGCACCGGCACCTTGCCGCGCATCCGCTCGAAATCGTCGATCGTCCACTCGACTTCGGCGGTGTGCGCGATCGCGAGGAAGTGCAGCACGGCGTTGGTCGAGCCGCCGGTTGCCATGATCACGGCCACCGCATTCTCGATCGAGCGCCGGGTCACGATGTCGCGCGGCTTCAGGTTGACCTTCACCGCCTCGACGAGAACGCGCGCGGCCTCGCCGGCCGCTGTCGCGATCTCGTCGTGCGGATTCGCCATCGTCGACGAGTACGGCAGGCTCATGCCGAGCGCCTCGAACGCCGAGCTCATCGTGTTCGCGGTGTACATGCCGCCGCACGAGCCACTGCCCGGGATCGCGCGCCGCTCGACCTCTCGGAAGTCGGTCTCGTTCATGCGGCCGGAGGTGAACTCGCCGACCGCCTCGAACACGCTGACGATGTTCAGGTCCTTGCCCTTGTACGAGCCGGGCAGGATCGTCCCGCCGTAGACATAGATCGCGGGCACGTTGGCGCGCAGGATGCCCATCATGCCGCCCGGCATGTTCTTGTCGCAGCCGCCCACGACGAGCACGCCGTCCATCCACTGTCCGCCGACACAGGTCTCGATGCAGTCGGCGATCACCTCGCGCGAGACGAGGCTGTACTTCATGCCTTCGGTGCCCATCGCCATGCCGTCGGAAATCGTCGGCGTGCCGAAGATCTGCGCGTTGCCGCCGGCCGCCTCGATGCCGGCAACCGCGGCATCGGCGAGCCGCTGCAATCCGGAGTTGCACGGCGTGATCGTCGAGTGCCCGTTGGCGACGCCGATCATCGGCTTCTTGAAGTCGGCCTCGTCGTAGCCGAGCGCGTAGTACATCGAACGATTCGGCGCCCGCGCGACCCCTTCGGTGATGTTGCGGGAGCGGCGGTTGATCGGCATGGCAGTCTCTCGGTGAAGGACGTTTCGAACAGCTTTCGATGATACCGGCGCCCTTATGATCGGCGGGCTTCGAGGCAGCCCCGGACCCTATCGCGCATGCTCGTTCACCCGCAGTTCAGCCCGATCGCCCTCGACCTCTCGAAGATCGGCCTGCCGATCGCGATCCACTGGTACGGCATCACCTACCTCGTCGCCTTCGGC
>Ga0070675_100000263_pt1 | contig 34450 bp, 33 predicted proteins | sample KBSM43metaG_FD_65343 | JGI IMG/M metagenome (GOLD analysis project Ga0070675, IMG submission 65343) | Miscanthus rhizosphere microbial communities from Kellogg Biological Station, Michigan, USA - KBS M4-3 metaG | ecosystem: Host-associated > Plants > Roots > Rhizosphere > Soil ... | reverse complement strand
CCGAGCGCGGCGCGGATGCCCATCTCGCGCTCGCGCTGCACGAGCCGCGTCAGCGTGAGGTTCGCGACGTTGGCGCACGCGATCACCAGGACGAACACCGTCGTGACGAGCAGAATCACCAGCGTCGGCTTCGCTTTCGCCGTCAGCTCGTCCTTCCACGGCGTGACCACGACGTCGAAGCCGCGCGATTTCGGGTAGGCCTCGGGATGCGCCTCATGGAGCGAAGCGGCGATCGTCCGCAGCTCCGCCTGCGCGCTCGCGACGGTCGCCCCCGGCGCGAGTCGCGCGTAGACGGTCGTCATCCGATGCGGCCACTCGTTCTGCATCGACGAGCTCATGTAGTGATCGTGGGAGGCGTAGTTGACGTAGAAATCCTGTTTACGCTGCGTCGCGTAGTGCGCTCCAGGCTTCAGCACGCCGACGATCTCCGCCTTCTTGGCGGTGAGGTCGAGCGTCTGGCCGACGATGGACGGGTCCGACCCGAACACGCGCTCCCAGTACGCGTACGTGAGCACCGCGACCGGCGGGGCCGACTTGACTTCGTCGGCGGGCACGAGCATCCGTCCGACCAGCGGCTGCGCACCGAGCATCGGGAAGAAGTTCGCCGTCACCAGGCCGCCGACGGCGCGGTGCGGCTCGCCGCGTCCGAGCACGCTGAAGGTGAAGTCGCCGAACTCGACGAACTGGTCGATCGTCTTCGACCGTCCGCGATAGTCGGCCACTTCGGGAAACGAAAACGACGAATCCTCGATCCCGGCGGCAACCTGCGGCTGCCGCAGGGCCATGATGCGGTCGGCTTCGGGATACGGAAGCGGGCGCAGGAGCACGCCGTTGATGACGCTGAAAATCGCGGTGTTCGCGCCGATGCCCAGCCCCAGCGTGAGCACGAACGCGACGGCAAACCCCGGCACGCGGGTCAGATTCCGGAACGCAATGCGGATGTCGTTGAGCATGGGCGTGTCGACCTCGGATGAACTGGCATTCGCGGAAGGCAGCAATCGTGCCGATGCCGAACGGCCGTAACCTGTTCACGCGCAAGACCGTCAAGGTGTCGGGCGGGCCTGGCACGCTCGGGACTGGGACGCCGCAGTCCCAATTCCGGACAGGCTGTCGATCCGCGTCAGTCCGGCGCGATGGTACCTTATCGAGACCTCACCAAGAGAACCATCCATGGGAAACACGTGTTCGAGTGTCCATATCGCCCTGACCGGCACGATACCTGATGCCGTCGAGGGCATTGTCCGCGCCTACACGGCGCTCGGCTTCGAACGCGCGAAGACGGCATCGCCGGAAGGCAGCAAACATGTGATTCTGCTTCGCAAAGAAGGCGACGCGTTTTTGTCGGTGTACGACAGCGATAACGCCACACTCGATACCGGAGAATTGAAAGACCTCGCGCTTGCGACTTCGAAGATCTTCAAGACAGCGGCTGTTTGTACCAGCGTTTACGACAGCGATACGTTCGAGGTCGTGGTGTTCAATGCTGGTAAGCAGGTCGACGTCGTCATGACAGACGCCGAACAGTACAGCGGTCCTCTCAAAGTACTCAGCGACGCATCCCGGGCGAAGCACTGGAGCAAAGTATTTGGCAGGTCGCTGAGTGCCCAAAGCATCAGACAGGCCACTACTAAAGATTCTGCCTTTGCCGATGATGTGCTCGCCGAGCTCTCGCGGTTAATCGGCCTGACGGACGGGCAGTCGCAGCTTCACTACCGGGACCTTCGTGAAGATGAGGCACTGACGCATCACCTGCACTTTACAAAGCAACCGTCCGCCCCCCGCGCCGTTCCACAGGGGCAGATCGCGCTTCGCAACTATTTTGATCCCGACAACTCGCGCATGCTGTTGGTCTATCCGGCGAGCTGGCCGGTGCCTCTTTTGAGAGAAATACCGGTCACATGGCTGCTGCTCAGCGAAGGCGCCGGCTTCAACGATGGAACGCTCGCCATTCAGGTCAACGGGCCGGTCGGCCTGGCGATCACACACGGTTATATGGAGGGATCCAAGTTCCACAACGGGCAGATTGTTGGCCCGCTCGAGACCGCACCGCGAGCCACCACCGGAGCCAGCCGCGAAGCCCACGAACAAATCGACGATCTGCTCAAGTCAAAACAGTTCGAGGTCATGCCGGGTCCATCGGGTTCGACGTTCACTGGCAGATTTCCCACGTTGAACATTCCCACGAAAGGACCCGAGCGGCCCACGCAGATTCTCGTCGTTCTCCAACTGCATCTGGTGGCTTCACGTGTCGGCGAGTGGGAGATCGCCGTCTCGGTGCGGCCGACGTCGCCTACGAACTTCCAGCACGATCTGCCTCATGCCCGGATTGCCGCCGTCGAACAGACTTGGCTGCCTGTCGTTTCTGGTCTCAACCCGAAGGCCAGCTACGAGACACACGACCTTGCCACGCTCCCACCAAGAGGACCGCTGATGCTGCACGAACTGCAGCACAAGCAAGCGGCCATACTCCTGGATCGAACGCTCAATTATTTCGCAATCGCGTCAAACGTTGCCATCGTCCGGGATGAGGGTCAGGCGACTCTCGACGCGTGTCGAGCCTATCTCGAAGCGTGGCTGCGGCCCCTGGGTCGGCCTGGAACACTATCCGGAACAGTGGCGAGAGCATTACGAGCAGCAAGTGGCCGACACGCTGACCAAAATGCGCGGCCGGCCGTTCGATAGAGCGCCAGTCGTCAACACGGTTCACGTCTTCAACTGGGTCCTCAATCACGCCGATTGCTACAGGTATCTGGGCACATCGATTGACGAGATGAAGGATCGCATCGACCATTTCGTGGCTCAGCACTCTGCGATCGACGTCCTGCAGGCATGGCACAGCCAGTCCACATGTCACCCAATATTCGATCACGCAGACGACTATCATCGAACCGTTTACGAAGAGCACAGTGTTCTGAATTGGTTCCGGGGAATTCTTCAGAACGACAGCGGTTTGAACGCGTCGAAGATGTCCGTGCAATGGGGCAGAAACGTCCTGCGGATGGTCACACCGCATATGTGGGTCTGTCGAACGCTGCTCGAGCAGGTGGACCGCACGGCCCTGGAGGCCGTCGCGCAGGTCACCGAAACCAACGATGCATTCAAGATTGCGCTCAGCGAAGGTCAGGGGATCGACGATCTGGAGCTCGCCTTGTTGCCAGTCCTACCGGTTGAAAGCGCGAGAGTGCATAAGCGTTGATCAGGGCTCTTGCGGTGCAATCGTGGCCAGTGCTCTAACCATCTCGCCCGGGTTCGTCTGTCGATCGACAAAGAGAGAACGGTCTGTTCCACCGGTCGGTGAGCCATTGCCAGGAATGCGGTCTTACTTCAGGCCCAGCTTCTTTCCCGCAGACAACAGCTCGATCGATTCACGAATGCGCCTGGCGCGCGTCTCCGGTCGTTTGGCGGTATGAATCCACACAACGAAGTTACGCCGGTAGGTGGGCGCCAGCTCCTGGAAAAACTTCCACGCGCTGGAATTCGTCTTGAGCACTTTGGCGATGTAGGCCGGCAGGACAGGGATGACTGGTCGTGGCGCGTAGGTATTGCTCGTGGGCGCGGCCACGAAGCCGGCCGGCGTCAGCTGGTCTGCCGCTTTGAGTTCCGCCCAGCGCTTCCGATTGATCTCCGACCATTTGCTCGTCGGCTTTCGCGGCGTCACCTTAATCGCGAAGCGGTCGTCATCGAGACGTTTGACCAGACTGTCAATCCATCCGAAGCAAAGCGCCTCGCGGACCATGTCTTCGTAGGGGATCGACTTCACTGCTGTGTGGGCTTTGAAAAATACCAGCCAGATTCCTGGACTCGAGGTGTGATGCCTGGTCAACCACGCGCGCCATTGTCGGCGACTCGACACGTGCAGGGTCGTTAGTTCTGCAGTCATACCGGATGGCGCCGACGTTCAGCGCCAGTCAGGCCATCCTTGTGCCGCTACGAACGCGTGCAGTTCCTGATACGACGGCCGGTCCGTCTTCAACGTATCGAGCAGCAGCGCGACGAACTCGCGGTCGTCTTTGGCCGCGGGACAGGCCTTGCACAAGTCTCTGAAGAATCCGGCAAACGACGGGGTATAGAAACTGCCCGCCTGCACGCGTTTCAGCACATCGTCGAGCAGTGCGTGGACGGCGAGCGTTTCCGCTTCGGTTGCGCCGTATCGCGAAAGCAGGGCTGAAATTGGCTTTTCGGCGGCGGATAGGCGAAGCGCAATGTTGACCAACGTTTCGAGCTCTTGAACCTTTGCCTCGAGCGCCGCGATTCGTCCTTCGTGATCCTCGGTTCTGGTATCCATAGTCACCACGACATTATATTGATGACCAGGTAGTGTGGCTTCCTCCACGATTAAAGCGCGGAGTAGAGCGCCTCTCTCAGCGCGACATCGCGCGGATCGCCGTTTAACGCGGTCCCCGTCTGGCTGGTCACATACGCGTAGCCGACCCCGACGTCCGGATCCGCGAACCCCAACGACCCACCGGAGCCGGGCGATCCGAACGAGCGTGCGCTACCGAACGGCCAGATCGCGGTGGACTTCATGAACCCGAGCGAGAACTCGACGCCGTCGGCTTTCAGGCATTCGTCGTAGAAGCCGCGTGCCGGAGGAATCGCCGGCGCAGCCAGAAGGTCGAGCGTCTCTCGCCGTAACGCGAGCTCACGACCGCCGGCAGCAAAGGCGCCGTAGGCGTGGGCGATGCCGCGTGCGGTACAGACGCCGAGGCCAGACGGCACTTCGAGGTTGCGCGCGTAGACGCGCTGCTCGTCCTGATAGACGGCCGTACCTGGGTTGATCACGAGCGCGCGGTAGATGTTCGAATGAGGGTTGATCGTTTCGAGCATGAACCGAAATGGGAACCCGGTCAGCATGCGCAATCGGGTCGGGGGCGACAAGGTGGCGAGACGAGCATTCGGAATCTCTTCGGGCAACCGCAGATAGATGTCCTCGCCGAGCGGCGTGGCGATCTCTTCCTGAAAGAACTGTCCGAGACTGCGATGACGCGGATCGACGCGGCGGAGCAGCTCACCTTCGTAAAAACCGAGCGTCAGGGCGTGGTACGCCTGGCGCGTCCCGGGCTCCCACCTTGGTTTCTGGCGCGCGAGGACTGCTGCGAGACGATCGAGGTCTTCTACGACGGCACGATCGACCGGTTCATCGAGCGCGAACAGTCCGGCCTGATGCGCGAGAAGCTGGCGGACGGTGATCGTCTCCTTTCCCTGCTGCGCAAACTCGGGCCAGTACGTCGCGACCCGCTCTTCGTAGTCGAGCCAGCCGCGCGAGTGCGTAATGGCGAGGGTCATCGCGGCCAGGCCTTTCGTGGCCGAGTGGACGACCACCATGGTGTTGTCTTCCCATGGTTCGCCCAGCTTGTTGCGCACGCCGCCAAAAACGTCTACGACCTTCTCGCCATGAACGTAGACGCAGCAGGCGCCGCCCAACTCGCCGCGTTGAGCGAAGTTCTGTTCAAACCCTTCGCGCACTACCTCAAAACCACGACTGACGTGTCCCTCTACGGGGTGGGATGCGACCGCTATCATGATTCCTCCTAACCGCATCACACCGCATCGCGGTCACTGCGGCGCGAGCGGATGGGTGTCGAAGTGATACGAAGCCTGCACCGTGAACGTCGTCATCGTATAACTGCGTGAGCCGTCCACGACGATCACCGCGCCGACTGCCGGACGCAGGGTGAAATGGAGAGTCCGAAAGAGTTCGACACCGGCGCTGGCAAAGAACGCGGCATCGGTGAACGTGTTGGTCCCGACGCCGGTCATTCGATCGGCATAAAACGCCGGAACGTTCGTCACCTGCTTCGGATCGAACATCGCGAGATACATGCCGAAGCCACCTTCGACGAACGGAGCCATCGGCTTCGTCTTCGTCAGGGCGGCACGGACGTTCAGCGAAGCACTGAACGCCGAGGCGCCAGGCTGCCGGTCGATCCACATCCCGGTGCCCTCGATGCCGACCTGCCGAGTCATTTCCCAGCCGATGGTGCCGCCGAGCGCAGCGCCGGTACCGTCCGAGGCAGTAGCCATACCGCCCACGCCGGCCAGCGTCGTGCCGCGGCTCCAGCGGTGCGCCGGCAGTTCGCTCTGGGCCGACGCGGCTGATGTGGCGAAGAGCACGAGAACTGCGCAGCACGAAAGCTTCGCGAACAACGGTTTCATGACTTCCTCGCGCGAGGCGCCATCGAGCGGATCGCCGATCCGCCGATCGTGGCGCGCCAATTGAGATGCTGCCAAACTTGTGCCTACCGGATCGCCCTCGGCCCCGACCTCGTAATGGGCCAGACGCCGGGTTTCCGCCGCTGCACCTAGCCGCCGTTGCTCACCGCGGTCAGTTCCGCCGAGTGACGACGATAAATAACGCGGAGCGTTTCGACGATGTCTTCGCTGGTAGCGGAGCCGGGTTTGTGCGACGCCAGAACCACGTCGTCCATCGACAGCACGCCCTGCAACACGTTCCGGTCGTCGACGACCGGCAGGCGCCGGACGCGGTGCTGGCTCATGGCGCCGAGCGCCGTCAACAGTGTGTCGCTGCGGTGACAGGTGTAAACCGGATACTTCATCGCTTCTTCGACGGTGACGTGCGGCGGCGTCCGGTGCCGCGCTGCGAGAGCGGCGGAAACATCGCGATCGGTGATTACGCCCATCACCGCGCCGAACATGCCCACTACCGGTAGAAAGCCACATTCATGTTCGAGCATGGTTTTGATGACCTGCTCGAGACTCATATGTGGCCGGCAGGTGACGACGTCCGTGCGCATGATTTCGCTGACGACCATGGTGACCTCCAAACCGAGCGACGCCTGCCGGTGTTCCGGCAGACAGGGCCCGTACCGAGACGATCCTGCAAGAGAGTTGCTGAGCGCGGGTTGGTGAATCGCTTGCACTCGTGGCCACTTGGCGCGTGTTTCAGCCGACAATCCGGCGGCGCGATTCAGTCAGGATTGGAGATCGCCATGGCAGTCGTTCCTTCGGTCCAGGAGTTTCTGCGACGTTCCGAGACGCCGTACACCGTGTTTCCTCACCGGCCCGCATTTACAGCGCAAGAGGAGGCGCTCGTCTCCAAGACTCCGGCGCGCGATTGGGCCAAGGTGGTCATCTGCTTCGCCGGCGGAGAACCGATTCAGGCGGTCGTCCCGGCGGATCTGCACGTCGACCTGCAGCGCCTCGCAAGCCTCGCGGGCGTGCCACTGCTGCGGCTCGCCACCGAAGCCGAACTCGATTGGCTGTTTCCGGACTGCGAGCGGGGAGCGATGCCGCCGTTCGGCCCGATGTACCGGCAGCGCGTGTTCGTCGACACGAGCCTGACCGGCGAGCCCGAGATTGTCTTCAACGCCGGTACTCACGCCGACGCCATCATCATGCGGTACGCCGATTTCAAGCGTCTCGCGCGGCCGGTCGTCGGAAGCTTCGCGATGCGAGTGTTTCCAGCCTGAGTCGGCCCCTCGCATATTCGTGCTGGGCAGCGGCATTGCACTCACTGGCTGTAGGCCTCGCCAAATGCCGGAATCCCGGCAGAAGGGCCGCTGCCATGCAGCGAGGAGGTGCCCGTGCGCATTTTCGAAGTAATGACGAAAGAGGTCGAGACGGTAGCGCCGACGCTGATCGCGGCTGAAGCTGCGGAGCGGATGCGGCAGAACCGGATCCGTCACCTCGTGGTGAAAGACGGCCGAACCATCGTCGGCGTGCTGTCGGATCGCGATGTGCGCGGCCGCGGTGCGGCGCAACTGACGCAGCAAACGGTCGCCGATCTGATGACCCGATCGGCGGTGTCGATCGGACCAAGGGACACGGTACGTGCCGCCGCCAATCTCATGCGCGGTCGCACGATCGGCTGCCTGCCGGTCGTCGAACGCGAGCGTCTGATCGGCATCGTGACGGTCACCGATTTGCTCGATCTGCTGGGGCGTGGGGTTGATCGGTCAACTCAACCCGAGCGGGTGTCGCTGCACTATCGCGTGCCGCATCGCAAACAACGGCGGTTTTCCGCTGCGTGGTAAATAGCTGGCTGGGGAATTTATGCGACACATCACTCACATTCTGTGCGGCATCGATTTTTCGGACGAATCGAGGCACGCACTCGATCACGCTGTCGTGCTCGCCAGGTGGTACAACGCGGCGTTGACCGGCGTGTACGTCTACCCGCCTCCGATGCCGGCCGTTCCCGACGAGATCGCGCCCAACCTCGTAATGATGAAAGAAGACGAGCGAAAAGAGTGCGAGTCTCGAGTCCAGGCGTTTCTGGACGACGCTGATAGCCTCGGCATTTCGAAAAGCGCCCACGTCGTCGTCGACAGCGCGGCGGAAGGAATCCTGTCGACGGCCAAAGCGACCGGCACGGACCTGATTGTGATGGGAACGCATGGTGCCGGCGGATTCCGGCGTCTCATTCTCGGTTCGATTGCTGAGCGCGTGCTACGGCTCGCCGCCTGTCCGGTCTTGACGGTGCCGCCCCGGGCGCGGAAGACCTCGGCGCTGCCGCTCAAGCGAATTCTCTGTCCGATCGATTTCGGCGACACCTCAAAGGCTGCTCTGGAACTGGCGGCGTCGCTGGCGTCAGAAGGAGATGCGGACCTGACGATTCTGCACGTGCTCGAACCGGGCGCCGATGCCGACCCGCTTCCGTCACGTTCGTTCACGGTCCCCGAATATCACCAATTCCGCCGCGAAGAGGCGTGCGCGCAACTGAAGGCGCTCGTCGACGACGAGATGCGCGAATGGTGCCGGCCGACGACGCGAATCGTGCGCGGCAAGCCGTACCGCGAAATTCTCGGCGTTGCTACCGAGGACGGCGCCGACCTGATCGTGATGGGCGTGCGCGGACGCAACCCGGTGGATCTGGCGCTGTTCGGATCGACAACCAATCAAGTCGTGCGATCCGCAACCTGTCCAGTGTTGACGTTGCGAGCGTAAGGCGGCGTCTGGCCGCGTTAGGGGGAAGTATGAATCTCATCAAGTGGAGTCCGTTTGGCGAGCTCGAAGACATCCAGAACCGTCTGAATCGGTTCGTGACGGATGCGGTACCGGCGCGGAACGACGTCGGGTTTTTCGCCGACTGGACGCCGCCGGTCGACATTCAGGAAACCGACAAGGAGTACCTGATCAAGGCCGAACTGCCCGAGTTCAAGAAAGAAGACGTGAAGGTGGAAGTGGTCGAGAGTGTGCTGACGATCGAGGGTGAGCGGAAACAGGAGAAGGAGGAGAAAGGCAAGAAGTTCTACAAGATCGAGCGGTCGTACGGAAAGTTCGTCCGCCAGTTCGCCCTGCCGCCGGAAGTTGAGGCGACCAAAATCGAGGCCGAGGTGAAGGACGGGATCTTGAGCGTCCACCTGCCGAAAACCGCGGTCGCGAAGCCGAAGGCGATCGAGGTGAAAGTCGCGTAATTAGGTGCCGGCCCCTCCGCAGTTGATCGGGCCCTCGAGCAACAGAATTCTTTGGCGGTTCGAAGGGCATTGGATTCAGGCGGAGGGGCGGCATGTTCGACGAACACACGCTCGCAACGATTCTCCGACAAAATCCCCGGGATCTGCGCAAGAACCGATGGGAGCCCGCGAATAATCGAGGGGAAGTGAGGGGTCATGCGTGACGTCAAGAAGATCCTCTGTCCCGTCGATCTGTCGGATGTGTCGCGTCATACGATTGCCCACGCCGCGCTCCTCGCGCGGTGGTACAAGGCGCGGATCGCCGCGCTGCATGTCTGCAATCCAGTGACGATTCCGGCGACGGATTTTGCGCGCGTCGGGGCCGACGTTCCGGGGCTTACCGCCGAGGAACTCAAGGACGCCCGTGAACAGGTGGCCGCCTGCTTTTCGTCGATCACCGACGTCGACATAGATTTCTTCGTTCAAACCGGTCAACCGGCGAAGCAAATTCTCGCCGCCGCGACCAGTCTTTCAGCCGATATGATCGTGATCGGCACGCACGGAGCTGGCGGCTTTGAACATCTGCTGCTCGGATCGGTCGCCGAGAAGGTGCTGCGGCGATCGCCATGCCCGGTCCTGACCGTTCCGCCGCAATCGCGGACGACATCGACGCTGCCCTTCAAGCGCATCCTCTGTCCAATTGATTTTTCCGATTCTTCGCTCGCCGCCCTCGAGTTCGCGTTTTCGCTGGCGCAGGAAGGAGACGCGGATCTCACCATGCTGCATGTGTTCGAATGGCCTGAAGGGCTTTTGATGACCGGTCCGATCGTCTCACCCGAATACCGCCAATCATTGGAGAGTGACGCCAGCACAAGACTGGAGAACCTCGTCCCAGCCGCGGTTCGCGACTATTGCCGGCCGTCCATCCGTTTCCGCGATGGCAAAGCCCATCGCGAGATTCTGGGAGTCGCAACCCACGAGCGTTGCGATCTCATTATCATGGGAGTACACGGACGAAATGTGCTCGATCTCATGCTGTTCGGATCGACAACGAATCAGGTGATTCGACATGCGACTTGTCCGGTCCTGACCCTGAAAGCGTCAACCGTTGATCACGGGGTAAACACGTAGCGGATGGACCACGCCTGGCGCGAGGCGACTTGCACCGGACCTTCAACGATGGCGTCCATAGTCGCCATTGTTTCGGGAGTTGCGCAGACATCGGCTGAATCAAGCGGCACCTCGACCGTCGTGTGCTGACCAGCGTTGAGGACCATCGATCCGGTCGTGCCGGACAGGCACGCGATTCCGTTGCGCATCGAATGAAGATAGACGCGGACGTAAAGCACCGGCCCGTCGGCTGGCGGCGCCAGGTCCAGCACGATTCGCAATCGTCCTGCGCATCCTTCCACGAAGCGCCCGCAACCCGAAATCGCTCCTCCTGGTGGGGTGCTGGCGGTCACGAAGGTGATTCGAACCGGTCCGGTTGCCTCGATCGGCGTCACCGTTGCCGCAGGGTCACGTGGTGGCGGCGCAGTCGGCGAAGACGCGCAACCCGCCAGCAGCAGAAATGCGGCTATCGGGAGGCCGTCCCGGAATGGCATAGACATCGTTGCCGGACAACCGACTGGTCCTGCATACCGGTACGCACCCTGCAGGAATGAGTCCAACGGCAAGCAAGGCGACTATGCTGTTGCTGCCCTTCGAACATGAACGCCTCCGACATGATCGCGCTCGTCGTGGCCGCCCTCGGTGGCGCGGCGGTCGGATTGGAACGGCAGTGGTCCGGACATGCCGAGGGACCGACGGCGCGGTTCGCCGGAATCCGGACGTTTGCGATGCTGGGCGCGCTCGGCGGATTGAGCGGCTGGTTGTTGTCGGCTGGCGGGACGCTGCTTGCGGGCGTTCTGCTCTCCGGCGGCGTTGCGATCACCGTCGCCGCGTACGTGGCGGCGAGTCGTCACGAGATCGACGGCACGACTGAAGTCGCCGCGCTCGTCGTGATGGGTGCCGGCGTTCTGGCCGGAACGGGCCAGCTGAGAGTAGCGAGCGCTGTCGTCGCGGTCGAGGTACTGCTGCTCGTCGAGAAATCGCGGCTGCATTCGTTGGTGCGACGCATTGACGACGTCGAGCTGCGAGCCGGAGTCCGGTTTGCGGTGATGGCGCTTGTCATCCTGCCACTGCTTCCGGAAGGCCCATATCCGCCACTCGGGATCGTCCGGCCGCGGCAGTTGTGGATGCTGGTCCTCTTCTTTTCAGGTTTGAGCTTTCTCGGCGACGTCCTGAATCGAGTGGTCGGCCCGCAGAGCGGCGCGCTACTTAGCGGTGCGATTGGTGGTTTGATCTCGTCCACCAACGTCACGTTCACCTTCGCGCGTTCGAGTCGGCAGGATGCTTCGCATTCACGGTCTCTCGCCTTCGGCGCGATCGCGGCAAATGCGATTCTCTACCCACGTGTGCTGACGGCCGTCGCAGTACTGAATGTTGCGTTGCTGCCGGTCCTTGTTCCGTTTGTCGTCGCGCCAGCCCTCGCGGCCGGGATTGTCGCTGCCGTTGGCGCGAAGATCCATCCACCGGAAGGTGAGCGGCGGCGCGCGGTGATGCGGAATCCGCTGCAGCTGTCCGCAGCTCTCCGCATGGCGGCGCTATTTCAGGCCGTTCTCATAGTTGTTCGCCTTACTCAGAACGCGTGGGGACGCTCGGGCGTGCTGACGACCGCGGCGGCACTCGGGCTGACCGACGTCGACGCGCTCACCGTGTCGATGACGAAAGGGGTCGCCGACACGTTGTCGATGCAAACCGCCGCCCTGGCGATCGCCGTCGGGATTCTCGCCAATAACAGCCTGAAGGCGGGCATCGCGCTGCTGCTTGGCGAGCGGCAGTTTCGCACGATCGTCGCGGGTACCCTGGCGCTGGTGATTGCCGCGTCGGCCGTCTCAATCGTCATTCTTCGGTGATCGAACGCGGCTTGGCTTTTGCGTTCGCATCCGCTCGGACAACTACGCGCCCCGAAAACCCCTCCTGACGCTCGGCGCGTCAGCGGGCGGAACTCGCTTGATCGATGCGAGTTACGAGCCTGTTCGCGTTTCACCGATGAGGTCCGGTGCCCCGCGACAAGCCTCGGTGCGTCGTTGGTCCTCCGAAATATCAGGGTGCGTGAAGGCGCTGTGCATGGAGGTCCGGTAATGCTCACCCGAAAAACGCTCGTCGCAACAGTCGCATGCCTGGCCGTGAGCGGACTGGCAGTTGCGCAGTTGGCTTTCACGAAAGCACAGGTCGCCGACCGCATCCGCAAGGTCGAGGACGGCGTGGATGAATTTCGAGACTGGGCAGAGAAGAGAGCCGAGCAAGGAAAAACGCAGGGGCAAGCGGCTCAGGGTTCGGGGCGCACTCGCGGGAAGACAGCCACCGATTCGCAGAAGTCAGCAGCTCGTGACAAGAAAGACGAGTTGGACGATGCACTTTCGGACTTGAACGGCTCGACGAACCGGTTGCGGCGCAAATTCGATCCGACGGACAAGTGGATGGAAACGCGTCCCCAGGTGGAAAAGGTGATGGATGACGCGCGGAAAATCAACCAGGTGTTGGTGCGCGGCAAGTATGGCTCGCAGGCGGAGCGCTATTGGAGCGTGCTGCGGGCGAGCATCAACGAGCTGGCACGTTGCTACAACGTGACGCCACTGGGAGTGTGATGATGAAGACAGGAACGCGGTGTTTCCTCGCTGCCTGCGTCACGCTCGCCGTTGCGAGCTGCGGCGCTCCGGCGCCGCAGCAGACTGCCGCACCTGGCGCGGCTCCTACCGCTTCGGCGCCGCAGCAGACTGCCGGGCCTGGCGCGGCTCCTACCGCTTCGGCGCCGCCGGCCACTGCGGACGAGCCAATCCCGGCTACCGCGTCACCGCTCGACGCCCTGCCGGAAGGCCTACGCCAGGTCTTGGACAGGCCGTTCACCGAAGACTTCGACGCGATGATGAAGCGGCGCGCCATTCGCGTGGCGGTGACGTTCAATCGCACGCACTATTTCATCGACAAAGGACAGGAGCGCGGGCTGTCGTACGAGGCGCTGAAGGCATTCGAGACCGATCTGAACACGGAGAGGAAGACCGGCAACCTGAAAGTCCACGTGGTGATCATCCCGATGTCGCGCGATCAGCTGTATCCGGCACTGGCGGACGGAAAGGTCGACATGATCGCCGCGATGGTGACCGTCAGGCCGGAACTGGAGGCGCTCGCGGCTTTCTCGGAGCCGACCCGCACGAACGTGAGCCAGGTCGTGGTGACCGGACCGGGAGCACCGCCGATTGCAACGCTCGACGATCTTGCCGGTCAGGAGGTGTTCGTCAGGAGGGCGAGCGCCTACTATGCATCGCTCACCCGCCTGAACGAGCAACTGAAAACGCGCGGGAAGCCGCCGGTCGTGATCGAAGAGGCCCCCGACGTCCTCGAAGACGACGACGTGCTCGAGATGGTCAACGCCGGCCTCGCGCCGATCACCGTCGTGGACGATTACCTGGCGGTGTTCTGGAGCCAGGTCTTCACCGGCATTCAGGTGCATCAGGACGTCGCGGTCCGTTCAGGTGGCAACCTCGCCATCGCGTTTCGCAAGAACAATCCCCGGCTTCGGGAAGTCGTCAACCAGTGGATCAAGAAACACGGAAAAGGTGACGCGTTCCGAAACGTCCTCGAGCGCCGCTATCTGAAGAGCGTCGCCTACGCGAAGAATGCCGCCGCCGATTCCGAGCGACGAAAGTTCCAGGCGGTGGTGGAGCTGTTCAAGAAGTACGGCGCGCAGTACAACCTCGACTACCTGCTGATGGCCGCGCAAGGCTACCAGGAGTCAACGCTGGATCAGAGTGTCAAGAGTCCGGTCGGTGCGATCGGCGTCATGCAGGTGATGCCGCCGACCGGCAAGGAACTCAAAGTCGGCGACATCACGCAGGTCGATGCCAACGTCCACGCCGGGGTGAAGTACATGCGGTTCATGATGGACCAGTACTTCGCGGACGAGCCGATGGACCAGTTGAACAAAGGCCTGATGACCTTTGCTTCATACAACGCCGGCCCGGGACGCGTGAGGCAACTCCGGCGCGAGGCGGAGAAGCGGGGACTCAATCCGAACATCTGGTTCGGCAACGTCGAGCGTGTTGCGTCAGAACGCATTGGACGGGAAACGGTCACTTACGTGAGCAATATCTACAAGTACTACATCACCTATCGACTGCTCAGCAACCAACGCGACAGGCGGGCCGCGGCGAAGGCAGAAGTCGAAAAGCGTCAGTAACAGATCGTCGTGTTCGGTTACGATCGCTGTTGATGGTGCGAATAGTGCTGGCGGCGGCGATGCTGAGCGTTGTGCCGGCGCTCGCCCAAGCGCAATCCGCATCAGCGCCTCTCATCGTCACAGCGACTGTCGTCTCGACTTGCAAAGTGGACGTCCCGCGGATGGTCGAGCCCTCGGTCTTCACGACGTTTCCAGTGACCATGACCTGCGCGCGTCGTGGCACCACGCCTCGCGTGCAGCGTCCGAGCGCGCCGCGCCGCAGCGAAGTTCGCGACGCCGTCCTGATCATCGATTTCTAAACAGAGACGTCGACACTCGGCATTTTTTGCATTCTGCATTCCGCATTTTGCATTTTGCATTTTGCATTCTGCATTCAGAATAGGATTCTCACCGGCACGGTGTCGGTGTATGGCCCGGCCGGCACATCCTGACCGCCGAAGATGCGCCCGAACGCCGGCACGATCACGGGGGTCCCGTTCGGAGGGTTCGCATCGATATAAGCCAGAGTTGGGCCCTCGCCAGTGCCCCAGACCTGGCGGTGAGTCGAGTCGAGATAGATGTTGTAGTCGAGCGCCTCGAACCCGAACCCCACCATATGACGGGGGGCGAACGAGTTCGAGGAACCCTGCGCCATCTCGATGCGGATGCCGGTTTGACCCTGGTTACTGGAGGTTGTCCCAACCCCTGGACCACCACCGCGACCGGGAGGAGGCCCACCGCCAGGGCCACCGCCGCCACCGCGACCGCCGCCACCGCTGCAGGTGTAAATAATCTGGCCTATCGCCTCAACGTCTCTCGTTTCGAGTGCGTCGTAGGTGCCAAAACTCAGCGGCCGCGTCTCGATCGTGCACGAGCGGCTTTGGCCTACTCTTGGTTCTGCGCTGGCCAGCAGGCCACGCGGAAATTGTTCGCCGCCGGCGATCGGACGAGCGCCGATCAGCAGGGCCACTGCCACGATCGCGATCAGTAGCGATCGAACTGCGGTCACTGGGGCTCCTTCACGCACGTCACTACGCCTGCATCGGTCATCGGCGGCGCCTTGTCGGGCATATGGATCGTCACTCGGCACGTGCCAGCCTTCCAGCCGGCAAGACCCGGATGATCGCCGGGCGGCAGATCCTCGAAATAAAAATCGCCGCTTGCGTTCAGCGGCGAACTGAACTCGGTGCCCCCAACGGTGACCGTCAGCGTCCCATATTCTGGCGCCTTGCCGCCGACGTCGAGACGGCCGGTCAGCGCGCGGATGATGGTGGCTTCGAACACCACGACGGCGCCGCCGCGATACGGGACCGCGATGTCCTGCGATATCGCACCGAGCTTCATTTCAACCGGCAGATCGTCCTGGACGATTCCGATCGGGCTCGAGAGGTACGAACGCAGGTCGGGGACGAACAGCGATCCGCCCCTTCCCGTGCGTCCCTCCAGTTGATTGTTTGCGAGCACGCGCACGCCCCGTTGCTTCGGCACTTTCACGAGCGCAAACCCGTCGTCCACCGGCCGCGACAGCAACACTTCGCCGCCGATGGCGACGATGCTGCCGGCGAGGTTGATCGTACCGATCGTCTTGTCGTCTTGAGAACTGTCACCGCGCACGCCGATGATGCCGCGCTTGCCTTGCATTTCGAAGATTCCCGAAGTCCGATACGGTTCCTGGACGTCGGCGTCGAGGCGGAAACCGAAGCCGGGCCCCAGCGGCAACGACCGCTGGACGTTGACGGACGTCAACGCCTCGCCCGCCTCATCGACCGTCGTCACCGCGCTGGCCGTTGTGCGCCAGCCGAGCGCAAGGGTGAGGGAGGCAAAGCCCTCCCACGTGGCTGACGATCCCGCCTTCATAACGTGTGTCGCGTTCGTCGTCAGCTGTGCGCGTGAGGTGACGTTCAGGGTATATCCCAGTCGCAAGAATTTGTCGTGCTTGGTCGCGAGCGCATCCTGCAGGTTTCTTTTCACCTCTTCGGGGAGCCGTCCGACGAGATCCGGATTGATTTGTGAGATGCGCGCTTTGATGGCGTCCGGGCCGCCCAGTGTCCCGCCAACGGTTAACGCACCCAACCGGCCAAACGAAACGGTGGCCGACCCGTCGGCGGTCACCTGCTCCTGATCGGCCGGTGCGAGAAAAAGATTCTGGAACTTCGGCCCGATCCACGTCGCGCGCAGCTCGGTGCTGAACCAATTCGACAGGAAGGAGTAGACGCCGGTGGCGGCATAGCCCTGGTCCTTCTCGGCGGTCCGGCTGGCCAGCGCCTCGGCGCCGAACGTTCCGAGACGCCACACCTTGGCGTTGAACCCGGCGCCGGCCATCCCGAGATCTTTTGCGCCTTCGCCTTGGAAGCCAATCGTCAGCCAGTCGGCAAGGCCGATATTGTGGACAGCAGTGCCTATCCCGCGCCCGTACTCGACCGTCGTGCCACTCGAGATTCGTTCCAGGCCTGCTACATACGAATAATCCTGCTCGCCACGTTTCAACAACTGAGTCGAGAGATAGAAGCCCAGGTTGATCGACTGCTGGCGGCCGAATGCGTCGCGAATGATCACGCGCGCGTTGCCGAAGCCGGTTTCGATCGGCAGATCGTTAAGCGTGAATCGTCCGGGCGGCAACCGCACTGACGAGACGAGGCGGCCGTCAACGTAGACGTCCGCCGTCGACGGCGTACGCACGGCGCCCCTGATCTGCGGCTGAGGGTAGATGGAGTAATACGGATCGAGATCCTCTTGCGTCGAGAGACTGAAACCGCCGACCACCGGTGAACTGCCGAGCGTCGTCGATCGGCCGATCGTGTCGCCGAGCACCCAGCGGCGCCGGCCGCGAACCTGATCGAACGTCAGGCTGGTCAGTCCGGGCGTGACCGCGCCGGTGTCGTCGACGCTGGCGGCGGTCTCGAACAGCGCGCCGAAGAGATGCGCGCCGAGTTCGCTATAACCGGTGGTCTTGTCGTCCGTGGACCAGTTCGCCGAATAGTTCAGGAACACGGCGTTATTCGAGCGGACCTTCCATCCGGGCGGGCGCGGGTTGGAGATCGCGAGCTCGGTCGTGCTCAACAGCGCGGGGTCTGCGGAAATGATCAATCGAATCTCCGCTTCGTCGAGGGTAAACGTGATTTGCGGCGCCAGCGAGGCGAGCGACACGCGCGAGCTCGTGTCCGGTGCGAATACTTGTCGCCGGCCCTCCGGCACTTTCAGCAGGCCGGCGGCGACGAGAGCCGATGGATCGACCCACGGTCCATCGGCGGTCAACAGAATCTCGACGTCGCCCTTGGGTTCGTCGTTGATCACGAGGGCCCAGATCGAGCGCTCCTGCGCGAAAGCCGGCGCGGCCCGCGTGACTACGACCAGCGCCGCAACGACCATCGTTCCTAGGGAGCAGCGCACGCCGCCGGCGACACCTGGCTTGTGCCCTTGAGCGATCGGTTGTGCCCGAACACTTCGACGGCGACGGAGGTTGTCGACTTGCATTCCATGGCGGTCATTGGCACTTCAAAGATTCGCGTCGCGCCCGGCAGCACGTACCAACCGGGTCCTTCCTTCGTAAACGTGGGGGAGGCCGATCCACCAGTGCCTTTGACTGAAATGGTATCGACGCTGATGTGCAGGTTGCCGGTGTTGCGAACACGAGCCAGCACTTTGCCGTTCTCGACCGAGACACCATCGATCACGGCGGTCCGCGATGGCTTCGCCGGCCGGACGAACACCGGGATGCCAATCTTGGTACGCAGGGCTACCGCGTTGGCCGCCGGCGCTGGCGCCGACTGATCCGGAAGCTCTTCGATGAACAGGCGAAACGATTGTTCGACCTCGCGCGCCATGCCGGCATTGATGCCGATGCGGATGTTGCGCGATCCGCCGCCGGCGAGCTCGACCAGTTTGGGAAAGAACGTGACGTCAGCAGACGGGTTCAGCGCCATCTTGCCATGCTCGTCTTCGGACCAGCTGACGAGTGTGACTTCGAATCGCAGCGGCAACTTGCTGACATTGCGTAAAGTGACGAGCGCGCTGGTCGCCGACGCGGAGAGGTTCACTTCCGTCGGCGTGACTGTGAAGTTGGACGCGGTAGCGGCCTGAGGCGCAATCAGCAGCGTTACGATTGCTATGGGGATCAGGTGGAGGCGCATGATGTCCGTCCCTTTAGAAGTTCACCGTTGCCACGACCGTATCGGTGTACGCGCCGACCGCGGCTTCTTGTGCCTGCGCCACGCGTCCGTAGACCGTGAAGTTGCGTGGGGTTTGGTTCGGCGCCGCAGGGATATCGAGTCCGGTGGTGTCGGTATTGCCCCAGATGGTGGCACGTCCCGCCTCCTTGTAGAGTTCGTAGGTCAGATACTCGGCCGTGCCCCCGGCCATCCGCCGCGTGGTGCCAATAGGGTTGCCGCCGGCGTTCAACCCCACTTTAGCTGCCGCCCCTTTTGTGCATTTGACCGTGATGGTGCCGACACCGTCGAGTGGCGCCGTCGCGTTGGCGGCCACCGAGTCGTAGTTGCCGAAGGCCACCGGCGCGGTCGTAATCGTACAGTTCTTCACGACGTTGACGCTGACGGTGAGAGAAGCTGATTGCTGCTGGCCGCTGAGCCTGCTCTCCGCCGCAATCGAGACGACGGCAAAACCGCCGAGAACGATCCAAATCCGACGCATACCAACCTCCAACTGCCCCCAGCCTTAGGGCCAGCAACGAAGTGCCACCGAAAACGAACGGGATCCGACCCAACCGTATGGCAAAAGTCGCGCCCGTGCGCGCTGTTCGGGAAATCGAGAGTTCTCTTGCACTTGCCGGCCCCTGCGGCTTGGAGGTGCCTCCGATTCTTCGGCGGGTGGTCACGGCATGCCGTAATTTCGTGGGGGGCGGCACCGGCCATTTGGCGGCTCTCGGCTCTCGTCGCTCGCCTCTGGTCGCACGCCTCTCGTCTCTTGAAGCTCGAGCAACGAGCCGCGAGCGTCGAGCGACGAGACCATAGACCAGCCCGTACGCCCCGGAACAAGCCGTAGACAGCCTACGTCTATAGCCGTAGACTGTCTACGACTATGGGCAAACAGCGCGACGCCGATCGCCTCGAACTGCTCCAGGGCACCCTCGACATGCTGATCCTTCGGACGCTGCAGTGGGGGCCGCAGCACGGCCACGGCATCGGCCAGGCGATTCGCGCCCAGTCGGACGACCTGCTGAAGGTCGAAACCGGCTCGCTCTATCCGGCACTCCACCGGCTGGTGAAGCGCGGCTGGCTGAAGGCGGATTGGGGTGTCAGCGAAGCCAATCAGCGCGCGCGGTTTTACCGGTTGACGTCGGCCGGGAAGGAGCAGTTATCGCGCGAGCGCGATCGCTGGTCGCTGATCGTCGACGCCATTGGGCGGGTGATGAACCCCCGCGCGAACGAGGAATAGATGCCATGCGATCGCAAATCCCGGACAACGACGACCTCGATGAGGAAATTCGCGGTCACCTCGCAATCAGCGTCAAAGAACGGATCGACCGCGGCGAAGACCCGGAGGCCGCCCGGCTGGCGGCGCTGAAGGAATTCGGCAACGTCACGCTGACGCGCGAGACGATCCGCCGTGTCTGGCAGCCAGCCTGGTTCGACAGCGCCGAGCGCTTCGCACGCGATCTGCGTTTCGCGTTCCGCGCACTGCTTCGCGCGAAAGGCCTCGCGGTCACGGTCGTGGTGACGCTCGCACTCGGCATCGGCGCGAACGCGGCGATTTTCAGCGTGGTCCGCGGCGTCTTGCTGCGCCCGCTCGTCAATCGCGACGAAGATCGCCTGATTTACGTCGGCCGAGGCGTGCCCGGCGCCGCCGGTAGCCACGCAACCTTTTCCGTGCCCGAAGTGAACGACTTTCGCGCCCGCGTGCGGACGATCAGCGCGTTCGGCGAGTTTTCCACCGTCGATTTCGCTTTGACCGGTCTCGGCGGCGAGCCGCGCATGGTCAAGGCAGGCGTGGTAAATGGCTCGTTCTTCGAAGTGGTGGGCCTGCGTCCGGCGCTCGGGCGCCTGTTGAACGACGGCGACGATGGCCCGAAAGCAGCCGGGGCCGCAGTCCTGACCTATCGGTTCTGGACAGGTTCGTTGAACAGCGATCCCAGCGTCGTCGGCAAAACGATCCGTCTCGGTCAGCGGACGGCAACCGTGATTGGCGTTCTCGAGCCCTCGGTGCCGTATCCGGCCGACACCGAGCTGATCGCGAATATCGTGACCAGTCCGCATCATCTTGGCGCGACGATGGTCACGAATCGTTCGCATCGGATGACCGAGCTGTTCGGCCGCCTCACACCCGGCTCGTCAACCGAGGCCGCGCGAGCCGAATTGACTGCGGTCCTGGCCGCCATGAAGCGCGAGCATCCGGAAGCGTATCTGTCGAAGACCGACCCGGCCTTGCAAGTCACCCGGCTCCGCGATCAGATCGCAGCGCCGGCGCGGACGATTCTGCTGGTTCTCCTCGCAGCCGCGTCGATCGTGTTTCTGATCGCGTGCTCGAACGTCGCCAACCTGATTCTCGCGCGATCGGTGCGCCGCGAGGGCGAGCTCGCGGTACGGGCGGCACTCGGCGCAGGCCACGGTGCGTTGCGACGGACGCTGCTGGCGGAAAGCCTGGTTCTTTGCGGCGGCGGCGCCGCTCTGGGGTTGCTGTTTGCGCGCCCGTTTGTCGCGATGGTCAGCGCGTTTGCGGCCCGCTTCTCGATCCGCGCCCTTGAAGTGACCGTCGATGCCAGCGTGTTGTGGGTCGGCGTCGGCCTGGCGCTTGCCGCGGCGGTCGTCCTTGCCTTCGTCCCGCGCCTGCCGTCACCACAGGCGCCAGCCGGGCTCGGCCTCGCGAGCGGCGGCGTCCGCATCACTCCGGGGACGAACCGCCGGCTGCGGATCTTCGCGACGACGCAGATTGCGTTCTCGTTCGTGCTGCTCGCCGGTGCGGGCATGCTGCTGATGACCCTGATCGCGCTTCAGAATGCGAACACCGGGTACGACATGCGCCGGGTGATCGCCTTCGACGTGCCAATGCCGGCAACCGGTTTCGGCGGCGCCCCAGTGGTCGCGTTCTATCGCGAAGCAACCCGCCGGATCAAAGAACTGCCAGGCGTCGAAGCCGCGGCGGTCGGCAGCAACGTGCCGTGGCGCGACGCCGGCAGCTTCGGTCCCGCCCTCCAGTTCGGCGTCGAAGGCTATACCCGCGCGGACGGTGAGGAGGATCCGCGTGCGCGGCTGCGCCTCGCCGGTCCGAGTCTCTTTGCGGTGCTTGGCGTTCCGCTGGTCACCGGTCGCGAGTTTACAGACGAGGACCGCTCGGACAGCGAACTGGTGGTCATTATCAACCAAACAGTGGCCCAGCGCCTCTTCCCGAACGGCGAAGCGATCAACCGCCATGTGTGGTGGACCGGTCTCGGCGGCAAACCGGACCCGCGCCGCATCGTCGGGATCGTTGCCGACGTTGACGACGAGAATGTGATACGGCAGCCGGCGATGACGATCTACATGCCGGTGTTGCAGATGGGAGTCGGCGGACGGATGTTCGTTCGCGCCGCAGGTGATCCGTATGCCCTCGTCCCAACCGTCGCGCGCGTGATCCGCGAACTCTCTGCCGATCAGCCGGTGGAACGCGCCGCGACACTGGAAGATGTGCGCGCCGAAGTGCTCGCTCCGGAGCGGCTGAACGCGTTCGTCGTTTCGGGATTCGCCGGCATCGCGATGCTGATCGCCGTCGTCGGCGTTGCCGGCGTTCTCTCGTTTTCGGTGAGCGCGCGCACGCGCGAGTTCGGCGTGCGTCTCGCCGTCGGATCAGCGCCGCGTCACCTGTTGAATCTCGTACTTCGCGAGGGTGTGGTCATCGCGTCGATCGGAGTCGCGACCGGCGCTGCGGGCGGCCTCGCGCTCGCGCGTCTGGCCACCAGGTTTGTTCCTAACGTGCAGCTGCCGGGCGCGCTGCCGGTGATTGGCGCGACGGCAGTGCTGATTGCCGCCGCGGTGATCGCGTCGCTGACGCCAGCCGCGCGTGCGTCGCGGGTCGACGTCCTGCAAGCACTTCGGTCGGAGTAGGACCTCTTCACGATGAGCGCAGAGTTCGCCAAGCACGCAGAGAATCCGAGTGAAATTCAGACTCTGCAATCTTGGCGGGCTCGGCGTTTCTCGTCGGGGCGCTGCGCTTATTTCGGCGCGCGCCGAAAACGCTCCCACTCGGTGATGGTTTCCCGCGCAAACTCGCGCGCCGCCTGTTGGGCGCGCGTGCTGGTCATCTCGAACGCACGAAGCTGCGCGAATCGCTGGTGCGCGCGCAGCGGCTCCGGGAAGGTTGTCCAGAAATATCCGGCCAGCTGTGTGGCGGCGTCGAGCGCCAGCTCGTTAAGCTCCGTCTGGCTCTGCAGGTTCGCGATCGACAGTTCGCGATAGCCAGGATCCCAGGATTGAACCCACAACTCCGGCGCCTCGCGAGCGCCTTCGCGCGGCAGGAAGCCGACTACCTCCGGCAGACGAGGGCCGAGCAGCGCCTCGAACATCATCACCTGCATCGATCCGCCGTGAGTCGGGCGAGACACGCATTCGGTTCCATCCGACGTTCGCGTGGGGCGCACCTCGAGTATCACGTCATCATCGGCACCGACCGTCGGCCCGGCAATCCGAATCAAGATCTTTGCCTCGAGACCGCTACCGACGCCAATCTGCAACGCCCCGAGGCGCTCGATATGGAAAAACGTTTCAGGTCGATCCGGATAGGCGTCCCGCATCAACTGCACAAACCGCTGCCATCCGCGACGAAACTCCTGCTCTTGATCGCCCGGTAGCGGCCGCATCAGCGAGGTCGCCCATTGCAGCCAATCCAATTGGTCGATTGGCGCCGCCGCGCGAAGCCGGGCGACGACGCGTGGCTGAGTGCGTGTGACTGGATGATCGAGCGCCGCGTGATAGGCGTTGAAGTAAGTCGCAACGGCTTCGTCGGCGTTGCACGACCAGCTGGCCTGGCGGCAAGTCAAATGAATCGATGCGGCGTAGCGGACCAGGTCCACAACGGCGGGACCGAACCCGGCCAGGTCGAAATCCTCGAGGCCATACGAGTTGGCCGTCGTGACGAACTGCTCGATGTGCGGATCCCCGTGGACGCCGGCCGACGGCAGTCGCCAGCGGAGATCGCGGAACTCGAAGCAGGTCCGCGCCGAGTACTGCCGCGCCAGCATGCGAAAGTAGAGATACGGGTTTTCGGCGAGGCCGTCGAGCAGTGCTGCCGCCGCCGGAGTCGAACGCAGTTTCGCTTTGTCGAGTCGGAAGCTGACATGGTCACCGAACGGGCGATCGGCAGGAAGGTTTTGCGCTGTGCCGATCGAGATCGCCGCGGCACAGATCAGGGACGACAGCACTGCGCAGCCGAATCGCTCTGACGTGATGGCGTCATGATAGCCCGACTGATGCCGAACGGTTGACAGTCGCGCCGGGTTTGCCGACACTTAATCAGCGCGCGCTGGGGCGCCTCCTGTCCGCGGCAAGGGAAGTTTCCCACCCAATCGTCCGGTTCAGTCGTTTGAACCTTCTTCCGGCCTGTTCTCAGCGGACGCCAGGCTCGCGCACTGCGAGGCAGCGCGCACAACGGAAGGAAGGTTGTGATGCTCCGCACCCTCACCGCCGGTACTTCGGTCGACAGTCTGAAGAAAGAGGCGAAGGCCTGGCTCAAGGCCATTCGCGGCGGCGACGCCGATGCAATCGCGCGCCTGACGCGTGTCTATCCGGGCGCGCAGCAACCGCCGGTACTGCGCGACACCCAGCACGCCATCGCGCTCGAGTTCTTCGCGAAAGACTGGCAAGACCTGACCGACCAAATCGCTGGTCTACAGAGCAGCGATCCGCGTAGCGCCGCGCATCGCGCCTTGATGCTCGCCGCTGGCCGCGGCGACGTTGACACGGTGACGCAACTGCTCGACGCCCGGCCCGAGATCATCAACCTGCGCGGCAATCTCGAAGGCCAGACCGGCCGTCGCACCGCGCTGCATCTCGCCGTCGCGCACCAGCCGGTGGTGCAGTTGCTGCTCGAGCGCGGCGCCAATCCCAACATTCGAGACGAAGGCGACAACGCCTATCCGCTGCATTTCGCCGCCGAGAACCAGAATCTTGCGATCATCACGCTGTTGATCGAACACGGCGCCGATCCAATTGGCGGCGGCGATTTGCACGAACTCGAGGTACTTGGCTGGGCGACGGCGTGGGACTACGTCGACGTCAAACCGGACATCGTCCACTATCTGCTGGCGCACGGTGCGCGGCACAACATTTACTCCGCGACTGCGGTTGGCGACGAGAAGGCCGTGCGGGCTGTCGTCGCACACGACCGCGCCGCGCTCGATCGACCGATGGACCGTACGAACCACCGGCGCCGGCCGCTTCATCTCGCGATCATCAAACGCCAACCGCAGGTGGTTGCGACGCTGCTCGAGCTCGGCGCACAGGTCGACGCCGAAGACGCGGCTGGTCTGACGCCGCTCGATCAAGCCGCGTTGGCTAATCAGTCATCGATGGTCGCGATGTTGATGGATCATGGCGCGGCGCTCCGTTTGCCAGCCGCCGTCGCGCTGCGGCGCATGGACGTTGTCGAAACGATTGTCCGCGCCGAGCCCGACGTGTTGAAACCGGAGGGTCGCTGGCGCAGCCTGATCGTTCGTGCCGCCGAGCGATCACCAGGAGAGGTGATCGACACGCTGGTTCGTTTTGGCGCCTCGGTGGACGCGTTCGACGAACCGGCGACGGCGGTCGATGGCGCCGACCGATTCACCGCGTTGCACGTCGCCGCGTCGAACAACAACCTCGAGGCGGCCGCCGCCCTGTTGAAACACGGTGCCAATCCCTCGGTTCGGGATACCCGCTGGGGGGCGACGCCTGCCGGCTGGGCGCGCTACTTTGGCCGCGACCAGGTCTGCGACGTAATTCTGGCCGGTCCGATCGACATCTTCGAGGCGATCGACTTCAACCTGCTCGATCGCATTGCGGAAATCGTGAAACGCGATTCTGGCGCGCTCGATCGCGCGTTTCGTGAGTACGCCGACCTGCGGCCAAAACCGAACCAATGGTGGCCGCCGCCAAACGCGACGCCGCTGGCGTGGGCGAGGCAAACCAACAACATTGAAGCGGTGAGGGTGCTGGTCGGGCTTGGGGCGGCGTGACGTACGGTGAACCCGTGTCTCCGTACCCTCCGTCTCCGTTACCTCCGCCGCACGAGGCGCCAGAACTGCTGCTCATTGATCAACGTGATGCGCTGGCCTTTTTCGCGCAAGCGTTTGATCTCCATCAGCTTCAGGCCGCTGTCGCGTCCGGCGGCCTGCAGCGGGTTGGGCCGCCCACGCACCACCACCCGCACGATCGCTGACGGCCCACCATGGACGATCGCGCCGGCCCGCCGCGCCGCACGAATCGCTTCCTTGCGAGTGCGGCTCAGGATTCCGGTGAAAGCAATGTGAACGCCTTTCAACGAGCGCTGTGCGCCGACCCGCAGCCGCTGCGGTGCGTGGCGCAGCGCCGCGATCAACTCGTCGGCGCTGTCGTAGCGTTTGCGCCGCTCGCCGATGCAGCGATGGATGATCTCTTTGAGGTGATCGCTGCACGTTAGATCGCGAACGTGATGAGTATTAATCCGCTCGCGCGCATCCCCTTTGACCAGCATCCCGACCAGTTGCCCGACCTGGTAGACGTCGTCTCTGGCCTGCCATTTGGGGGGGGCGCCGTCGAGGAACTCGCTTGGAGCGGTGATCGCATTCATCGTCCGCGCCGTGATGCCGCGCTGGTTGGTCTGCTGTCGGACGATGCCGAAGTCGCCTAGCTTGAGCTGACGCTTGTCGCACACGAATACATTCATCGGCGTCAAATCGCGATGTAGCAACTGGCCGCGATGCAGCTTGCCGAGGACTTCGAGGATGCCGGCAATCTCGCGACGAACCGCGCTTTCCGGCCAGGCACGGTTGCCGGCCTTCTGAAGAAACAGATCCAGGTCGCCGTGCTGCGCGTACTCGAGCGCGAGACAGTAGAGCAGCGGGCCGTCGGTTTGCAAGAACGGAAACGCGTCGTAAACGCGGATCGCACGCGGATGTTCGTCGAGCAACTGGCCGAAGTATGCCTCGCGCAGCCAGCCGTCGATCCGCTGGCTGACCTTGATACAGACCGTTTCCGGCACACGATCGGATCGCCCGATCCGCTTCGCGAGATACACCTGACCGAAACCGCCTTCGCCAATCTGCCGATCGATCCGGTAACGAAGCTGGGTTTCGGGACTTTCAATCACCTGCCCCGGTTTCAGGCGCGGTGTTGTCGGACGCCGCGCCAACCTGCCGGCCGTGACGATGCGTGTCGTGGCCGCCGTCGGGTATCGCATGAAGGTTTCAGCATAGCCCAAGCAACTCTCCGCGGATAACCGTGACCGCCTGTCCGGCAATGCACACGCGGTCGCCATCAAGCCTCAGCCGCAGCACGCCGCCGCGCGCCGAAATCTGATGCGCGACAAGTTCAGACTTGTTCAACTGTGCCGCCCAGTACGGAGCGAGGCAGCAGTGCGCGGATCCGGTGACCGGGTCTTCGGCGATACCAACCGATGGCGCGAAGAAACGCGAGACGAAGTCGCGATCGGCGTTGTCCGAGCGGCTGGTCACGATGATGCCGCGTGCATCCACGGTACGAAGGCGAGTCAAATCCGGGCGCAGGTCGCGTACCGTTGCTTCGTCGGCGAGTTCGACCAGACAATCGAGCTTGCCGCGCCCGACATAACGAAGCTCGACACCGAGCGCTTCGGCAAGGCCCGCCGGCGGCGCAACCCTGCGCTCGGGCATTGCGGGAAAATCGAGCTCAATCCAGCCGTCGCGCGCCGTCGCCGTCAGTAGTCCGCCGCGCGACTGAAAATGAATGGGCTGGCGACGTTCGACATGCCCGGCTTCGTATAACACGTGCGCGCTGGCCAGCGTGCCATGCCCGCAGAGTTCGAGTTCGGTCGAAGCGGTGAACCAGCGCAGGCTGAACCGACCTCCGTCCGCGTGAACGAAAGCGGTTGCCGGAAGATTCGTTTCTTTCGCGACGGCCGCCATCCATTTCGAATCGGCAGCGGCCGCCAAGAGGCAGACGCCCGCTGGATTGCCGGCGAACGGCGTCGCGGCGAAGGCGTCGACCTGATAGAGCGGAACACTCACGCGGTGGCCGCCGCTTGAATAGCGCGGTAAATCGGCGTGCCGGTCGATCGGACGTAGCGATCGTAAGCGGCGGCAATCCGAGCGGTCATCGGCCCAGGCGTGTTCGAGCCGATCGTGCGTCCGTCGACCGAACCGATCGGCACGATTTCGGCCATGGTGCCGCAGATGAATGCTTCGCGCGCCGTCCACATGTCAAACAGCGTGAATGGCCGCTCCTCGACGCGGATTCCCAGCTCGGTGGCGAGATCGATCACCGCTTCGCGGGTGATGCCGCGCAGGTTCGTCGCGGTTGGCGGCGTCATCAAGGTTCGATCCACGACGATGAACACGTTGTCGACGGTCGCCTCGGCGACGTAGCCGTTGTGATCGAGAAACAGCGCTTCGTCCGCACCTTTGTCGTTGGCTTCGATCCGCGCCATGACGTTGTTCAGATAATTCAACGATTTGATCGACGGGCTCAACACATCGGGCGCGTGCCGGCGAAAGGCCGACGTCACCAGCGTCACGCCGGGCCGCGACTTTTGCGAATAAAGCGCCGCGACCCGTTTGGCAATGACGATGACATCGGCGCGCGGGCACGACCGCGGATCGATGCCGAGATCCCCGGCGCCGCGGGTGACCACCAGCCGGATGTAGCCGTCGACCAGGTCGTTGCGCCGGCAGGTCTCGAGGACCAGTTCGGCCATCTCGTCGCGCGAGATCGGAATGTCGAGGCGAATCGCCTTGGCTGAATCGAACAACCGCTCGATGTGGCGTTCGAGTTTGAAGACGCGGTTGTTGTAGGCGCGGATTCCTTCGAATACGCCGTCACCGTAGAGCAACCCATGATCGAGCACACTCACGCCGGCACTTCCGGCTGGTTTGAATGTGCCTCCTGAAAAAACAATGGTCTCCATAGGACTGGTTCCTTTCAACAGCAAATCGCCTAGAATAGGCCAATTATGGGCAGCGCTGCCGCGCCTCAACAGAACCAATCGGTCATTGGACTGTTTCGCGCGCTCAAAACGGATCCCGCGGCGATTCCGCGGACGCGACCCTTCTATCGCCGGCTGGTCGACCTCGTCGAACGTGCGGCCGCGCGCGGCGAACTGCCGGCGGGGTTGCAGATGCCGCCGGAGCGCGACCTGGCGCGGGCCCTGAAAGTCAGCCGCGCGACGGTGGTCGCCGCGTATCGCGAACTTGAATCGCGTGGCCTGGTGCGCGCCTACGTCGGTCGCGGCACGTTCGTCTGTGCGCGTCCCGATCCCGGCAGCGCGCCGTTTTCGTGGCGCGGCAAAGTGTCCGCGGCGGCCCTGCAATTGGACGACACTACCGTCCGCGACCTGGTGGCGCACGCGGCAAACCCGGCAATCCTGTCGTTCGCTGCGGGGACTCCGGCGCTGGAATACTTTCCGATCGAGGCGTTCAAACACGCGATCGACTCGATCTTGTCACACGACGCTGCCGCGGCCCTGCGACTTGGCGCCACCGAAGGGCAGCCGCGCTTTCGCGCCGCAATTGCCGAGCGGTTTGGCGGTCGTCCCGACAACATCCTGGTGCTTGCCGGCGCCCAACAAGGGCTCGATCTGCTGGCGCGATGCCTGGTCGATCCCGGCGATGCGGTGATCGTCGACCGGCCAGGCTATCTCGGCGCGCTCGGCAGTTTTCGCAGCGCCGGCGCGCGGCTGGTGGGGTGGGACATTCAACGCGCCGACGTCGACGAACTCGAAGAGCTGATGCTTCGATACCGCCCGAAGCTGATGTATCTCAATCCGACCCACCAGAATCCCACCGGCACGACGTTGCCAATCCGTGCGAGGCGCGAGCTGCTGGAATTGGCCGAGCGCTATCGTGTTCCGATTATCGAAGACGACACCTACCGCGAGCTGACGCTCAGCACGCCGCCGCCGCCGTCGCTGTATGAACTCGACGAGATGAATACGGTGGTCATTCATTTGAACAGCTTCGCGAAAATGCTGGCGCCGGGCCTGCGGCTCGGTTGGATCACCGCGGTGCCGGCGATTGTCGAGCAACTGGCGTTGATCAAACAGCGCGTCGATCCACATACCCAGAATCTTTCGCAGCTCGCGGTGGCGGAGCTGATCGAGAACGGCGCGTTCGATCGTCACGTCAACAGCCTGCGCGGTGAGCATCGCCGGCGCCGCGACGCGATGGTCAAAGCGCTGCGGCAACATGTGCCGAGCGGGAAACTGCGGTATGCGATTCCGGAAGGCGGCCTGTACTTATGGTGTCAGTTGCCGCCGCAGGTGCGGGCGAAAGACGTCCAGCGTCTCGCGTTCCGCGACCGCGTGGTATTCGTGCCTGGTGAGGCGTTCTACGTGGATCGCGGCGGTGCGCACGAATTGCGGGTGTGCTACTCGTCGCAGCCGCCGGAGCGTGCGATTGAAGCGGCCCGCGCCATCGCCAAAGGAATACTCGAGGCCGAACGCCATGTCATTGATAACGAGCCGGTGCTGGTTTCGCTCGCGTAGCTGAAGCTGTAAGTCCACGGAGAAATCTTGGACTCTCCGCGCCGCGCGAGAGAACTTCTGTCGGTTATCTTCCCGATTCTGCACAGCGAGCCCAACGGCATGCGGGTTGCCCCGCAGACCACCGGAGGCCCGTACATGCTTGCCTATTGGGTATTCGTGGCGATCACCATCGGTGTGTCATTCGCGTGGGTGAAGATCCGTCGTACGCGCAAGGGTGGAACTGCGGCACCGCAGACTCGCTAGCGACTGTGCGACACTTGGCCGGTTGTGTGTTTGCCGGCCCCCGCCCGTCTGCTGGCGGCGCATCGCGCGCGCGAAAGCGCGCGGCGCGACGCCGCCTTCAGCGATCCGTACGCGCGCGTACTGCTCGGTGCGATCGACGATCGGTTCAGCAGAATTCTGTCCGGAGCTGACACCACCGAGTGGCTGTTCACCGCTCGCACGGTGGCATTCGATCGCCTGATCGCGAAAGAGGTAGCGGCCGGCGTCGACTTAGTGGTCAACCTCGGCGCTGGTCTCGATGCCCGTCCCTACCGTCTGGCTTTTCCTGCCGGATTACGGTGGGTGGACGTCGATTCCCCAGACATCTTGGACTACAAGGCGGACATTCTTTCGTCCGCCCGGCCGTCTTGCTCTGTCACCTTTCATCCCGTTGACCTTGCGAACCCCGATGCGCGGCGGGGCGCATTCCGCGACCTAGGCCGCGGTGCGACGCGTGCGCTCGTCTTCGGCGAAAGTCTGCTCGTCCACTTGATGCGCAGCGACGTGCAGGCACTGTCAGACGATCTTGCCGCCGTGCCGGCGTTCCAGCGCTGGCTGGTGGACCTCGTTTCACCGCCGATGATGGATCTCCTGAACGAGCAAAGCGGCGACATCGTTCGCGAAACCGGCGCGCCGTACTTATTTGCTCCACGCCAGGGCCCTGCCGTTCTCGACGGCGCCGGTTGGCAGTTGGTCGGCGTCCGTTCGCTGATCCAGACGGCACTGAAACTCGAACGGCTGCCGATTGCGCTAAGGATGACGGCGTTCCTCAGCGAAGGGGAGGCTGCCGCGAACCGGCCCTGGGCTGGTGCGTGTCTGCTGGGGAAGCACGACCTGGGCGCATCGCGCTAAGGTGAGGAGGCAGGCGCCGTTCGAACGGTCAGACGATCGATGGCAACCGACAGCTTGCGGGTGTCATCGCCAGTCCCAGCCTCGAGAGGTGACACCGCAGTCGAGAGTGACAGTACCAGTTCGTTGACTCCGATGCGCCAGGCGGTCGTCGGCGCCAGAAACGAGATGGAGTGCCAGCCTTGCTGCAGGAGCGAGGTTCCCAGCACGACACCGTTCAGTGCGACGCTGATCTGCTGAGTGGACTGCGGCGACGGCAAATACGGTTCGAGCTCGAGGTCGATGTCGGCCGCCGAACGCGTTCGCCGGACGAGGAGCATTTCCGCGCTGGTTCCTTCAACCCACGCAAATGTTCGATCCGTTCCTTCGTTCGACGAAAATCCCTTATAGAGCAACGCCCTCGTTGCTCCGATGCCGACGTCGATGGTCGGCGTCGAGGGAATACTCGCGACGACGACCAGCAGCGCAACACTCGCAGCGGCCGCCAGCGTTATCGTCCAGGCTGGAAAGACGCGTCGCTGTCCGATCCAGTCGCCGTCGGCGATCGCCGCGGCCATCCACAGCATCGTGACGTCAAAGTAGACGTAGTGGACGGGCCACAGCGTAGTGGTTGAGAACACGAACAACGCCAACGCCATCCAAGGCAACGGCCGTGCGCCAGATCGAATGGCCCGCCATGCGAGTCCGTAGGTGATCAGCATGGCGAGCACTTGCGTCAGTTCGGCAAAGCGCTCCAGGCCGTTCCGCAGCAGCAGCCCGGTGACACCGATAGTGTTGTGCGCCCAGGTGGTTGACGTCCAGACGAAGCCCTTCATCAGCAGTTGATAACTGCCGTAGAGCGCATACTTCAGCGCCGCCGGATCCCACAGTGCGAACGGCAAGTAGGGCAGCAACGTTGCCAGCGTAAGCGCGACCAAGGCACGCGGCGCACGCCGCCGATCGTATTGCCACACGGCCATCAGCAACACCGGCGCCACCGCGATCATCGTCGTGCGTGCGACGATCAGTAACCCGCACGCCGTCGCGGCCGCCAACCACCGCTCGCGTGCCACCAGCCACGCCAACAGCGCGATCCCCGGCCAGTACGACGGCGTGTGGGCGATCGATGAAAACTCCCGCAGGTCGCGGCTCGCCGCGGCCGCCGCGAGCAGCACCAGCGACGCGATCGCCGCTCCATATCGTCCCCTCGAGGCGCACGCCATCGCGGTGAGGGCACATGCGACCGGGACGAACAACTCGCCGAGCAGCGCGACCAAGCGCACATCGGCGCGCAGCATGTACGGTACCGCGTAGGGCAACCACAGCACCGGTCCGTATGGCAACGTCGCATCCCATGGGACGTGATACATCGTGTAGGGATTCTGCCCGCGCAGCATCCGCCGAATGCCTTCTTGAATGACGATCAGCATGTCGGCCCGTAGCGGATCGTGAGGATAGACCAGTATTTCGTAGAGCCAGGCGCGAGCGGCAATCACCAGCAGAACAGCCGCCACGGTTGCAGCGATCAGTGCTGCGATTCGGGGAGCTCCCGATTCGGATTCCTCGAGATCGTTGGTTCGAAACATCGCGGTCAGCGCGATGTGGGCGCCAAACATCAACAGAGTCGCCAGGGTGTAGCTGGCGCCGCTTGCACCGAATTGTGACGGAATGGTCAGGAAGAGCAGTGTCGCCGCGATCAGCAGCGCGCGCACGACATCACGCACGCGGCGATTCTAACGAAACAGCGGATAGGGGTCGATGGCTTTGCCTTTCCACCACTGACGCTCGGGGCCCAGTTCGAACACCGCGAAATGCAGGTGCGGCGTGTTCTTCGGCGCGTTTCCGGAGGTGCCGACGTAGCCGATCACCTCGCCTTTCTTGATCGAATCGCCTTCGCGCAGGCCGATCGCGTAGCGTTCGAGATGCGCGTAGTAATAGGCGAACTGATTGGTTTCGTCGAACTCGTAGATCGTGTTACCGCCGGCCTTACTGACAAACAACTTCGCCACGGTGCCGTCCTCGACGGCATGCACCGGCGTGTGGCGTGGTGCGAGCATGTCGACGGCCTCGTGTGGATGGCCCGTACGCGCTTCCGCGAATCCGTCCTTGAAGGATTCGACTTCAATTCCTTCGATCGGCAAGCGAAGCTTGAGGCTGTGTCCGGCGGTCGCAATCGGTGTCGCGTTGGCGGGCGGTGTGGTCATGCTCGGCGCGGGTCCCACTCGCGGCTCGGCTCGTGAGGCCGATGGTACGGTGGGGCTCGTTTCGGTCGGAGGACTCGTCTCGCCGACGCCTTTCGCAATGCCTGCAGGAGTCGGCGGTCCGTAAACTCTCAAGCACGAATCGACCAGCATGCCGGCGGCGAATGCCAGCGCGACGACTGGCAGTCCAACGTCAATCGTTTTGGTCTTACCACGACTCATCGAAACTGAACCATCGTACCCGGTTTCACCAGGCTGGCAACGCGCGCGGCGTCCCAGTTTGTCAGACGCACACAACCGTGGGACGCCGTGTGCCCGACCAGCTCGGGCGCGGGGGTGCCATGTAATCCATAGTGATCGAGGCTCAACGCAATCCACACAACGCCTACCGGGTTGTTCGGCCCGGGCTTGATCGTGGCCTTGGTGTCTTCCGGTTTCGCGTCCCAAAACAGATCCGGGTTGTAATGAAACGGCGGACGCCACTGCACGCCCTTCACCGTCCAGTCGCCAGTGGGCAACGGGTCGTGTTCGCTGCCGGTGGTGACCGGCGCGAACAGGATCACCGAGCCGTCGCCGCGGATCGCACGCAGAGACGAATCGTCTCGCGCCACGACGATCGAGACATCGCCGGCCGCAGAATCGGGCGCTGGCCTGGACGCCGCATCAAAAGGTTGGACGCCGGGGACCGAGACGGTCGCACCTGCCGTGATTGGCGTTCGCGCGTTGAGGCGTCGCAGCAGGGCCGGCGAGGTGTGAAAGCGTTCGCTGAGCCGCTCCAACATCGATGTGTAGCCAAGGTCGGCCAGCTTCGCCTGTTCAACCAGGTCGCTCGGGATCTGCGCCTGATACTCTGCGTCGACGTCGTCCTTGGTGACTTCATATTTCGCGAGAATCTCGGTGGCGCTGTCGCCGTTCAACGCCTGCCACGT
>Ga0070675_100000261_pt1 | contig 34623 bp, 28 predicted proteins | sample KBSM43metaG_FD_65343 | JGI IMG/M metagenome (GOLD analysis project Ga0070675, IMG submission 65343) | Miscanthus rhizosphere microbial communities from Kellogg Biological Station, Michigan, USA - KBS M4-3 metaG | ecosystem: Host-associated > Plants > Roots > Rhizosphere > Soil ... | reverse complement strand
GCCGCTCGACGAGGTGACGGTCGAGGATTGGGACGCGCAGTTGTCAATCGACCTTCGCGCCGCCTGGCTCTGTTCACATGCGGCAATCCGGCATATGCGCCAGTCGCGCGGAGGGCGCATCGTCAACTTTTCAGATTGGGTGGCGCGGAGCGGACGTCCGCGCTACCGAGGGTACTTGCCGTACTACGTCGCAAAGGCGGGTGTGATTGCCCTGACGGAGGCGTTGGCGCTCGAACTGGCGACCGACCAGATCCTGGTAAACGCGATTGCGCCGGGGCCGATTGTAGCGCCGCCGGGCACTTCCGCCGCGGATTCAGCGGCGGTTGAACAGGCGACGCCTCTCGGGCGCTGGGGCGGCGAGATCGAAATCGCCAAAACGGTCATCGCGCTGGTCGAGAGCGACTTCATTACAGGCGAGACCATCCGCGTGGACGGCGGCCGTCACGTCAAGTAGAGGCGGACCTTCAGGTCCACCGTTTCGTCACGCGCCGATCTTTTTCTTCTGATCGTGCACGTCGTAGGTTTCGATCTTCACTTGGGCGGGACCGGCCTTGACCTCTCCCGTGTGGACATCGAACTGCGAGCCGTGCCACGGACACTGCACCGTGCCGCACATCAGCGTCCCATCAGACAGGCACGAGATATCTGGAAACGGTTTTCAGATCCCGATTCTCCGAAAACGCTGCCGCGACACGAAAGCCCCATGCTCCCGTGAGAAACGCAAAGGGAAACGGGATGAGCATCGGATGAATCGGATGCGACGTAATCGAAGCTGTGCTTTTCATGCACACGATGCGTGCAAGGCGTGAACCCGCAACAGCGCCCATCGCCGGAAGCCCGTAGCCGGAAACCAGTCGCCGGTTAAGACGCGCTGACGCCGACTTTATCGAGAATCTCGCTCAGCGTTGCGGCGGCGCCGCCGAGCGGCAGGTTGCTGATGTAGAAGTGACGCGCGCCGGCGTCGATCATCGCGCGCAGCGTTCTGGCGCACACGTCAACCGCCGTCGCGCCGGCGCCGAATTCACGAGTTAGACCTTCAGCCGGAACAGGCAGAAATTGCCGCAGTACCGTGAGCGTCTTCGGATTCGCGCTTCGATAGAAGAAGATCCCGAAGATTCCAGGCTTGTCGACGCCTCGATTCCGCGTCTCGCGGATGAATCGTTCGACAGGCTCGATGTGCAAGTGGCTGACAATCTGCGTCAGGTAGTACTCGGCGTGAAAGCGGCCGTCGCTAAGGAACGAGACCTGCTCTCCGGCATCTCCGTATGGATTGGCCCAGCCGCCTAGCGTCAGCCGCGGTTCACGTGCGCGAATCTTCTCGCGCAGCTGCCAGGCGTGCTCCACGCAACGTGGCCGTCCAACGCTCCGATCGCCGCCCAGCACGACGAGTGACGGAAACCCGTGCTGCCACGCCTGTTCGGCATACGACAGGCAGAATTCAATCGAATGCTTCGAGGTCAGGAACGGGATGACGTGATCGCGCGCGACGTCGCGCCCCAGATTCGTGACCAGATGGCGGAGATTGTTCTCTTCCTGTGTGCCGACGGCGCTGTCGGTGAGAAATACACGCACGTCGCGGCGTGCAAGGCTCCGAACCGCATGGTACATGTCGATCCATGCGTCCATCCCTTCCCGTGAATCCAGCTCGGCCCGCGGCGGCCGCAGCTCCGCCGCAATGATGGTTCCACCGGCGTTCAATGCAGCCGCGAGTGACATCCGGGAAGTATTGTATTTGGAGTGAATGTTCTCGCGACGTCTGCCGCCTCACGCTGACACCAACGCACTGTCGCGCGCGATTGCAGCTCGCCGCGCGGCCGGGCGAACGATCGTCGATCTGACGGAGTCAAATCCGACGCGCGCGGGATTCCAATATCCCCCGGATCTGCTTCGCCCGCTCGCGTCCGATGCGGCGATGCGCTACCAACCGCATCCCTACGGTCTTGCCTCGGCCCGCGAAGCGATCGCACGGGATCACGCCCGCCGCGGCGTCACGATCGATCCCGACCACGTCGTCCTGGCCGCCAGCACCAGCGAAGCCTACACGTGGCTGTTCAAACTGTTGTGCGATCCCGGTGAGGCGGTCCTTGTGCCGCGGCCAAGTTACCCGCTCTTCGAACATCTGACAACCTTGGAAGGTGTCCGCGCGGTTCCGTTCGGTCTCGAATATCACGGCCGGTGGGAAATCGACTTTGCGACGCTCGAGGATGCACCGTCCGATGCGCGGGCGATCATCGCTGTGTCACCCAATAACCCGACAGGCTCCTATTTAAGCGCGCGCGAAGTGGAGCGATTGTTCGCGCTGTGCCGGGAGCGCGGCTGGGCGCTCATCGCCGACGAGGTCTTCGCAGACTATCCGCTCGAAGTCGAAACACCGTTGACCGACCTCGCATCTCGCGCCGACGTGCTGGCCTTTTCCCTTGGCGGCTTGTCGAAGAGTGTCGGACTGCCGCAGCTGAAATTGGCGTGGCTCGTTGCCGGCGGTCCGTCCGAGGTGTGTGCCTCGGCACTTGCGGGCCTCGAACTGATTGCCGACAGCTTCCTTTCCGTAGGTACTCCGGTGCAGATAGCCACGCCGACACTGCTCGAGTGCGGCACGGACATTCGCGCGCAGATTCACCAGCGCATCCGTGACAACCTGGGGGCCCTGCGCGAGCTGGCGCGGCCGTTTCCAGCCTGCCAGATTCTGAAAGTCGAAGGTGGATGGTCCGCCGTTATTCGCGTTCCCGCCACACGAACTGAGGATCAGCTCATCCTCGGTCTTCTCGATGCCGAGGGAATCGTGGTTCACCCCGGGTATTTTTTTGACTTCGTACGTGAGGCCTTTGTTGTAATGAGTCTACTGCCACCGACGGAAACGTTGCGTGAAGGGGCGCTGCGTCTGCTGCGATATGTTGCGTCGTGACGGCATTATTTGGAAGACGAACCCCGGCACTACGCTTGCACGATGCGTGAAGCCACCGTATGACGCCTCCGAGACCCGGCACGCGCCGCGCCGGCGCGCTCATTCCACTCTTTTCCATTCCGTCATCTCGGAGCTGGGGCATCGGCGAGATCGGCGACATCGCCTTGATGATCCGCTGGCTCGAAACCGCCGGTATCAAAATCCTGCAGCTGCTTCCCATCAACGAAATGCCGCCAGGCGAGATGTCGCCGTACGCGGCGCTCAGCGCAATGGCGATCGATCCGCAGTTCATCACCATGGACGATGTCGAGGACTTCGCGGCCATTGGCGGTGAGGACGCGCTCGAACCGGCATTGCGCGCACGGCTCGACGCTGCACGCGTCGCTCCGCACATTCAATACATCGAAGTGCGCGGCTTGAAGAACACCGCGCTCCGGCGCTGCTTCGCGCAGTTTCGCTCCGCCGATCTCGTCGGAGGCACGAAGCGCGCCGCGGCGTTCCGCGCGTATGTTGCCGAGCAGAGCTGGTGGCTCGATGACTATGCGTTGTTCCGGGCGCTCCACGCGTGTCATGGAGAGCATGCGTGGTCCGACTGGCCGGAGGCGCTCCGCGCGCATGATCAGCACGCGCTCGCGTCAGCGCGTGCTGAACTCGGCGACGAGATTCTGTTCCGGCAATATCTCCAGTGGCTGGCTGGCGAGCAGTGGCGCGCTGCACGGCGCGCAATGGGCGACGTGGCGCTCTTCGGCGATCTCCCCTTCATGGTGAGCGGCGACAGCGCGGACGTGTGGGCGCGGCAGGACGAATTCCGCCTGGATGCCGCGGTGGGCGTGCCACCGGATGCATTCAGCGAAACGGGGCAGGACTGGGGCCTCCCCGTCTATCGCTGGGACGTGCTCGCCGAGCGCGACTTCGATTGGCTTCGCGATCGTGCGCATCGCAATGCCGACCTGTTCGACGGCTATCGGGTCGATCACCTCGTCGGCTTTTACCGGACGTTCTATCGGCCCCACGACGGCAACCCGCCGACGTTTACGCCGGATTCAGAAGACGCGCAACAGGCACTTGGGGAACGGGTGCTCGGCGTCTTCCAGGAACCGGGGTCGGAAATCATCGCCGAGGACCTTGGTGTCGTTCCCGACTTCGTCCGAGCATCGCTGTCGCGCCTCGGAATCGCCGGCTACAAGGTCTTCCGCTGGGAACGGCACTGGCATAACGAAGGACAACCGTTCAAGGACCCCAGGGAGTACCCGTCGGTGTCGGTGGCAACATCCGGCACCCACGACACCGAGCCAATGGTCGTCTGGTGGGAAGACGCATCGCGGGCCGACCGCGAAGCGGTCCTCGCAATCCCGTCAGTGCGTGCACTGCTGACGGATGAAGACCTTGCGGCCGCTGACATGCCGGGAATGCCGCATGCGCTTCACGAGGCCCTGCTCGAGACCCTGTTCGCTTCGGGCTCCGATACGCTCATTCTGCCGATCGGCGACATCTTCGGCTGGCGCGATCGAATCAATCAGCCGGCGACCGTCAATAAGTCGAATTGGACGTGGCGTTTACCTTGGCCGTCCGATCGGATGTCGACCGAGCCGGGTGCGATGCAGGTTGCCAGGCAGCTTGCTGAATGGTGCGCGCGTCACGACCGCTTCTGAATTTTCGCCCAGGAGTCCTTTAGCGTGACCGTTCGGTTGAACACCGGGTGGCCCGGTCGTGAGTCGGGATCGACGCAGAAATAACCCTGCCGCTCGAACTGAAAACGATGACCGGCGGCTGCGGAGATCAGAGACGGTTCGACCTTCGCACCCGCGATGACTTCCAGCGAGTTCGGATTCAGATCGTCGAGCGGGTCGCGTCCGTCCGCGCCCGGGTCCTCGGAGGAAAACAGGCGATCGTACAGACGAACTTCAGCATCCCCGGCGTGCTCCGCTGAGACCCAGTGAATCGTGCCCTTCACGCGCCGTGATGCGGTAGCGCCGTTAAGCGACTCAGGATCGTAGGAGCAGCGGACTTCGGTCACGGCACCGCTTGCATCCTTGACGACGCGCTCGCACTTGACGATGTACGCGTACCGCAGACGCACTTCGCTGCCTGGAGACAGCCGAAAGAATTTCTTCGGAGGTGTCTCCATGAAATCATCCTGCTCGATGTAGAGCTCGCGTGAAAACGGAATACGGCGGGCTCCTGCGGAGGCATCTTCCGGATTGTTGACGGCCTCGAGCTGCTCGACGCGTCCCTCGGGATAGTTTTCGATGACGAGCCTGAGTGGCCGAAGCACGGCGAGCGCACGCAGCGCGTGTCGATTGAGGTCTTCGCGCACGGAGTGCTCGAGCAGCGCGATATCGATGATGTTTTCCTTCTTCGCGACCCCAATCCGGGCGCAGAAGTCGCGCACGGCCTCCGCCGTGTAGCCCCGTCGTCGTATGCCGGCAATCGTCGGCAGCCGCGGGTCGTCCCATCCAGACACCAGCTGCTGTTGCACGAGGGCCAGCAACTTGCGCTTGCTCAACACCGTGTAGTTCAGATTGAGCCGCGCGAACTCGATCTGCTGCGGACGCGACTTGAATTCGCGCGCTGTCCCGATGAGCGCATCAACACACCAGTCGTACAGCGGCCGATGATCCTCGAACTCGAGCGTGCACAGTGAATGCGTGATGCCTTCGATGGCGTCGGAAATCGGATGTGCGTAGTCGTAAGTCGGATAGATAACCCAGGCGTCGTTCGTGCGGTGGTGAGCCGCGTGCCGGATTCGGTACAACGTCGGGTCGCGCATGTTGATGTTTGGCGACGCCATATCAATCCGTGCGCGGAGAACGTGCGTGCCGTCTGGAAATTCACCCGACCGCATCCGCCGGAACAGATCCAGGTTTTCCTCCACACTGCGCTCCCGGTACGGGCTGTTCCGCCCCGGTTCGGTCAGCGTGCCGCGGTACTCCCGTATTTGGTCGGCGCTGAGACTGTCGACGTAGGCCTTGCCGTCGCGAATCAGCTGCTCGGCGTATCTGTACAGCAGCTCGAAATAGTCCGAGGCGTAGAGCATCGCGGCCCAGTCGAACCCGAGCCAGCGCACGTCTTCCTGAATGGCATCCACGTATTCGACGTCTTCTTTGGTCGGATTCGTGTCGTCGAAGCGCAGGTTGCAGAGGCCACCGAACTCCCGTGCCACTCCGAAGTCGAGACATATCGCCTTGGCGTGGCCGATATGCAGATATCCGTTCGGCTCGGGCGGAAACCGCGTGTGCACACGGCCACCGTGCCGCCCGCTGCGTTGGTCCTCCGCGACGATCTCGCGCACGAAATCAAGCGGAGCCGCTGGCGCCGACGTTCCGGCGTCAAACTCCATCTCGCAATTATATGTGTCCGCCTCCGCGCCTTCGGCGCTTCGGCGGAACAGGCCCGTTGCGGCTTGCTGCTTTGGCGAGATCTTCGAGGTGGCGCGGCGTGGAACGACTAGATCGATCCGACGTCTTCGGTGGTGGCGTCATCGGGCAAACCCATAAGCCCTATTTGCCTCAACACACGTGGGACCGTATCGATGGTCTCGGCGGGCGGCAATTCCTCCGCCGTCGTGACATTCAAGTCCTTCATCCGGCGGGCGGTGACCAGAACGCGCGATTCAAATGAGCCGGCCGCCTGGTTATACGACTGCACCGCGCCATCGAGTTTTTTCCGAACTTCGTTCAGGTGTCCCGAGAACGTTGCGAGGCGCTCGTACAGCTCCCTACCAAGGGCGGCAACTTCCCGAAAATTTTCAGTCAGCGCTTCCTGCCGCCAGGAGTGCGCGATCGTGGTGAGCAGCGCGATGAGCGTGATGGGACTCGCTAGCAGGACGCGTTGGTCCAATCCGTACTCAATTAAACGAATGTCGTGCTGCAATGCCGTGCTGAAGAGCGTCTCCCCCGGCAGAAACATCACGACGAACTCTGGCGAGGTGACGAGCGCCTCCCAGTATGCCTTGCTGCCAAGGCGGTCCATGTGATCGCGGACCTGGCGCGCGTGCGCCTGCAATCTGGCGACGCGCACGTCTTCGTCAGAGGCATCCTGGGCGTCCAGAAATGCCTCGAGCGGCGACTTTGCATCGACGACGATCTGCTTGCTTCCCGGAAGATGAACGATCAGATCGGGCCGAAGCCGGCCGTTGTCGCCCTGAAGGGGCGGCTGTTCGTCGAAGTCGCAGCGCTGCAGCATGCCGGCAATCTCAACGACTCTCCGCAGCTGCATCTCTCCCCACCGGCCACGTACGGCGGGCGTCCGCAGGGCGCGTGACAAGGAGTCTGCCGTCGACCCGAGGGCGCTCACTTTTTCGGTGAGTCTGGCGTACGCCTCGATCCTGTCGCGTTCGGCTTCCGCCAGCTTGCCGTCGACTTTTTTCAGCGTGTCCGCAATCGGCTGGACGAGGCCATCGATGGCCTTCTGCCTCGAGTCGAACTGCAGCGTCGCTTCCTTCTGAAAACCCTCGAATGACGTTCTGGCAAGATCGAGAAACGCGCTGCGGTTGGTGTTGAGTGCGTCGGCGGCAAGCGACTGAAATGTGTCACGGAGGGTCCCGACCGCCTGTCGTTCGCGCTCGATTTGGCCGGAGAGCCATTCGTTGTCGCGTTTGGCGGCAGCCAGTTCGGCGGTGAGCGCCGCCCGGTCGTCGGCGTGCTGACGTTGCGCAGCCGATCGCGTGAACCAGAAGGCCAGGACCGCCGCAGCGGCTGCTGCGGCGATGCCAATCAGGACAACCATGGGAACCGGCACGAGTGTAACAGGTGTGACCGATCTGTCAGTTCGAGCGTTGCCGCCCCACGAAATCGCGTTTTTTGTGGGCGAATCCGCCCACCACCCACGGGCGCGCTCGTTGCACGAAGGCCGGCGCGTGGTCAGACGCGCCGTCCCAGGACAGCCCTATTCGCTCGACGATGGACTCGGGTTTCGCCGGGTTCAACTCGATGGGCGTACGCAGTTCGAGATCCTTGCCTTAGCGCCCGTCCTGGCGAATCACCCGATCGTTGAACAGGCGATCCGCACCCGGTCCTCGCGCTACGCGGATCTCGACATGCGATCGTTTGCGGCGGTGCGCCGGCTCGAGCGATCGGGCGCCTCGCTTAACATCGTTACCGAAGTGCCACCTGGCGTGCGGCTGTCTCACCTTCTCGCGCACCTCGAGAGCACCGGCGAGGTAATGGCGGACCCCGCCATTTTCGAGCTCGCTTCATCAATCATCAACGCGGTCGCCTCGTTGCACGCCTGGCCAGGCGGCCTGGCACACGGCGCCATCAACCCTGCCCATATCCTGCTCACCAACGATGGTCGCGTGCTTCTCACCGATGGTGTGTTTGGCGCGGGGTTCGAGGCGCTGCAGCGAAATCGCGAAGCGCTGTGGAAGGAATTCCGGCTCGCAATGCCGCCGGCCGCGAGCCTCGCACGGTTCGATCAACAGACTGACGTGACGCAGATGGGCGCATGTATTCTTGCGCTGATCCTGCAGCGGCCGCTGCGCGGGACCGAGTACCCTCGTGGCGTCTCCGACCTCGTGATGTCGGCGACCGAAGCGGCGTCGCTCTCCGGATCGGCGGCAGGGCTCACACTTCGCACGTGGTTGCAGGCGGCGCTGCAGATTCATGCAAAGCTTGCGTTCAGGTCGGCGGTCGACGCGCAGCGCACGTTCTCAGAACTTGCAAGTACGCGGCACAGCCGCGGCGAGGGCGCAGGGGCGCTCCAACTACTGATGCGCACGACGTGCGCGGAGCCGTCTACGCCACCGGCGACTGTGCTGCATGAGCCGGCTGCCCGGGCAGCGTTCTCCGAACGCAAAGCGCGCTAGAACACAAACCTGGCCGCGAGTTGCATGACGCGACCGTTGGCCTGCGCCGTCTTGCGACCGAAGAGCGGGTTAGAGGACAGAGACCCCGCACTGATCGAATACAGCGTGTTGTCGGCAGCCGTGTAGTTCGGCCGATTCCAGATGTTGAAGGCTTCCCAAATCACGAGCAATTGTCGCGATCGGGCAATCTGAAAGCGTCGCGCGATGCGTGGATCGACGGAGGCCTGGTACGGCAGGCGATACTGGTTCCAGGTCGTACCGGGCGCCAGGTCGTTGAACGCGTTGCGGTCGCCGTTGAGATCACCGTTGACGTACGCGCTGAACGGCCGGCCGGTCTGCAGCGTGTACACGAAGCCCCACTCCCAATTGGCAATCAGGCGCTTGGAAAGTCCACTCCGATTCACGGCCAGCATCGACGTGTCGTACATGGTCGATATCGAGACGTCATGCTGCCGGTCAGCTTCGCCAGGCGCGCGCGTCTCGAGCGTGTCGCCCTGCATCGACAACGAACCACGGTCGTTGAGGCCCCCGAACACCATCGCGATCGGCTGTTGCGGCGTTTCGGAAGACCGCGAGTACGTATAGGCGATCGTATAGAACAGTTGCTGCAGCACGCGGCCGCGCGCGTGAAGCGCGATACCGTTATAAACAGACTGGCCGCTGCTCTGTAACGAGATCACCCGATTCACCCCGGGGAAGTGCCCGCCGACGTTGATGTCGACGGGGCGCGGCAGCCGTTCTCCCCGAGCGAACAGATATTCGACACCAAAAGAACCAGCTCGGTACTTCTCGACTTCCCACCCGGCGCTGGCCTGGTGCACGCGCGCCGTCTTGAAACTTGGATCAACGATCACGAGTGATGCGGGCCGTGTGTGAGGCGGTTCGTCACTGAACGCCTGCGCGAGTCCCGGGATGAGCGCCGGCGTCGTGCCGTAGAAGAGTCCATATGCGGCACGAAAAACATGTCTGCGTTCGCCCGGCGCATACGCCAGGCCGACTCTGGGCGCCCAATTGTTCCGCGCAGTCGTGATGCTGCTGCCCAGCAAATCCTGCACGTCATAGCGGACGCCAAGGTCCATCGTCAACGCGGGCGTGACGCGCCATGCGTCCTGTAGGAAGGCGGCGTACTGGTCTGCGTCGGGATGGACGGTTCCCGTGTCGAGCGTCTGCACGAACCAATCGCTCGAGCCCGTCACCACTCCGCCGATCGTCTGAAATCCCAGAGTTGTCAGCGGTCCGAATGCGATGGCATTCCGATCCTGCAGCACGTCGACGCCCGTTTTCATCGAATGCGCGCCAGCAATCCAGGATACGGAATCACCAATCTGCAGCCGCTTGGTCGCAAAGCGGTGCGGACCAAACAAACTCGAGCCGGTTTGGGCCACGAAGCTGCCGCCCTGCCAGATCACACGCGCTGGAGTCGAAGGCGGGTTTTCAGTGTCGCGCGTATCCGCGTACTGGACGCGTGCTTCGTTGACCAGCGCATTTCCAATCGTGCTCGCAAGCGACCCGGTTCCGGAACGTGTACGAAGGTACGCCCGCCCGTCGCTCGAGAGGGCCGGCTGGAAACGATTGGCGTCGATTGCCTGGCCCGCGAACTGTTGGTCGCCGTATCGGATCGTGACGTGCTGCCGGAGGTAGTCGTGATCCATCCGAGCGAAGACCAGATCCTGCTGTTGGTCCCGCGGCGATCGCATCAGCGCTGGTTCCACACCGCTCAATGCCGCCGGCCCGACGGGCGAAAATGGGGTCAGGTCGGGTGCGCCGAGTGGGGTGTCGACGCGGCGCAGCCCCTCGTAGCTGACGAGAAAAAAGCTGTGGCTCTTGAGCAAGGGTCCGCCAGCTATGCCGCCGAACTGATTGCTGCGGAACGGCGGCTTCGGCAATCCGCCTCGCTCGTCCAGCGTGTTCCGCCCGTTGAGTGCGCGGTTGCCGAAGAACTCATAACCTGATCCGTGAAACGCGTTTGAGCCCGACTTGGTGGCCACGTCGATCGCGGCAGCTCCCGCGCGGCCGTTTTCGGCGGGAGCGCCGTTGGTTTGCACCCGGAAGGCTTCAACCGACCATTGGCTAAGCTGGTACGGGATGCGCAACGGCCCTTCGCCGCCTATCGGATCGCCGCTAATGCTGCTGGTGTGATCGAAGCCGTCAATCACGATCCGGTTTTGCGCGCTAGGCAAACCCATCACACGGATTCCGCCGGTCTCAATATCCGTGGTGACCGCGGGTGTGAGCTCCGCGAGCCGAAGGTATCGACGGCCCTCGATCGGCAGCGCATCGATTTCCGTTTCTGCGACAAATCCACTTGCGTGGGTTCGTCCGGACTCCAGGATCGACGGATACGGATTGAGCGCGATTGTCTCCGGCAAAGGCGCCAGGTGAAGACGCAACTCGATCTGCATGCGGTGGCCGGGCAGCAGTGTGATGTCGTCCTGCCGTTGGCTTGCGAAACCGTCGTGCGAGGCGGTAACCCGATAACGTCCTGGTGGCAGCGCGGCGAAGCCGAATCGTCCTTCGCGATCCGCGTGTGTCTGGCGGTCGACGCCGGTATCGACGTTCGTGACCGAGACCCCGGCGGCGCTGAGGACCTTGCCGTTCACGTCGCCGACGCGTCCCCAGATCTCTCCGGTATTCCCCTGCGCGAACGCAGGCGTGCAGCTGAGAAGCGCAAGAGCGAACAACAGCGCGGCGACCAAGGCAGCGTTCACCTAATCAATCCGTGTGCCACGCTATAATTTTTTCTTCATGGCACTCATCGTCCCGTTTCGTGCACTGCGACCGACGCCCGCATCGGCCGCTCGCGTAGCCGCCGTTCCATATGACGTCGTCAACGCTGGGGAAGCCCATGCGTTGGCTGCGGGCAATCCGCTCAGTTTTCTGCATGTATCGCGAGCCGAAATCGATTTGCCGGGTCAGACGGATCCCTACGCCGACGCCGTGTATCGGAAGGCCGTCGAGAATTTCGAGATGCTCAAACGGCAGGCGCCGCTCGTGGAGGAAGATTCGCCGTCGCTATATGTCTACCGCCTCAAAATGGGCAACCACGTACAGACCGGTGTGGCGGGGACGTTCTCTATTGATGAGTACGAGCGAGGTGTCATCAAGAAACACGAGCACACGCGTCCCGACAAGGAAGACGACCGTACGCGCCACATGATCGACCTGCGCGCGCAAACCGGTCCCGTGTTTCTGACTTACCGCGCCTCACACACGGTCGACACAATCGTGAACGACGTGATGCGCGGCGCGACGCTATTTGACTTCACTGCACCCGACGGCGTGCAGCACACGATTTGGCGCGCAGACGAGGGCGAACTCCGAGACCTGGTGGCGGCGTTCGATGCCATTCCGTCTCTGTACATTGCCGACGGGCACCATCGTGCCGCCAGCGCCGCACGCGCGCGCCAGCAGCTTCGCGCGACCGCTGGCCCACACTGCGAGTCCGATAGGGTGCTTGCCGTCGCCTTCCCCGACAGCCAGATGCAGGTCCTGCCGTACAACCGCGTGGTGAAAGATCTCGGTTCGCACTCGCCGGCGTCCTTCCTCGCGAAACTGCGTGAGCAGTTTGATGTGAAAGAGGGACCGGCGACGCCGGCACGGAAGGGACACGTCGCGATGTTCCTCGACGACAGATGGCAGACGATCGATCTCGGTGAGGCGCCGTCCGACTTGAACGCATCGGACCGTCTCGATGTCAGCCGCCTGCAGCAGAACGTGCTCGCGCCACTGCTCGGCATCGGTGACGTACGGAGCGATAAGCGAATTGATTTCGTCGGCGGCGCGCGAGGCACCGCGGAGCTCGAACAATTGGTCAGGTCGGGCAAGTATGCAGTGGCGTTCTCGTTGTATCCCGTCAGCGTGGACGACCTGATGCAGGTGTGCGATGCCGGCGGCATCATGCCGCCCAAGTCGACGTGGTTCGAGCCGAAGCTTCGGGATGGATTGCTGTCTCATCTGATCTAGGTCCACCTGAAGGTTGATGATTGGTCCACCGCGAGGTGGGCCCGCCTGGGTGCAGCCGGACCTCAATGAAAGTTCTCATCGCAGACCAGTTCGAGCAAAGTGGCATCGACGCGATCGTTGCGGCGGGATGCGAGGTCGTGTACGAGCCATCGCTTGTCGATCAGCAGCTCGCGGACGCGCTTACAGCGAGGCGGCCGGACGTCCTGATCGTCCGCAGCACGAAGGTCACCGAACCGATGCTCGCCGACACGTCGTTGTCGCTGATCGTGCGCGCCGGCGCGGGCGTCAACACCATCGATGTGAACGCCGCGTCGCGCCGTGGCATTTACGTGTCGAACTGCCCCGGGAAGAACTCGATTGCGGTTGCGGAGCTGACATTCGCATTGATGCTCGCGCTCGACCGGCGCATCGCCGAGAACGTCAGCGATTTGCGAACTGGAAAATGGAACAAGAAGGAGTATTCCCAAGCGCGTGGACTGTTCGGCCGGACGCTGGGCATTCTCGGTTACGGCAACATCGGCCAGGAAGTCGCGCACCGCGCCCTCGCGTTTGGGATGCGAGTCGTCGTCTGGAGTCGGCGGTTTGATCGGGGATCAGGGATCGGGGATCCCGTCGTGACGGTCGTCCATTCACCCGAGGCAGTCGCTGATCAGGCGGACATTCTCACCGTGCATCTTGCGCTGGCGAGCGACACGCGCAATCTCGTCAACCGATCGCTGCTCGATCGGCTGAAGCCGGGCGCGTACTTCGTGAATACCTCACGCGCCGAGGTCGTCGATCACGAAGCGCTGGCCGATGCCGTGCGGAGCCGTGGCATCCGCGTCGCGCTCGACGTGTTTGCGAAGGAGCCGGCGGCGTCGACCGGTGAGTTCACCGATCCGCTGCTGACGCTTCCCGGGGTGATCGGGACGCATCATGTCGGCGCCTCAACAGAGCAGGCCCAGGAAGCGATCGCAGCCGAGGCAGCGCGGATCGTGCGCGTCTACAAAGCGACGGGCAAAGTGCCGAATGTCGTCAATCTGGCGACAACGACACCAGCCACACACATGCTGGTCGTGCGTCATCGCGACCGTCCAGGTGTCCTGGCGCATGTCTTCGACCACTTGCGTGCGGGCAACCTCAACGTGCAGGAAACCGAGAACATCGTGTTCGAGGGCGCAGAGGCTGCTATCGCCCGGATCAATCTCGACGGCGAGCCGCCAGCGGGGCTGCTGGCAACGATCGCTCGCGGCAACCCCGACATCTTGAATTTGTACCTCGTTAAGATCTAGTTGTACGAACGGAGCTCTTTCATGCCTACAGCAACACGCGTGTTCAATTTCTCCGCCGGTCCCGCGGTCCTTCCGCTGAGCGTGCTCGAAGAGGCGCAGCGCGACTTGATGGCGCTGCCGGGCGTCGGTATGTCCGTGATGGAGATCAGCCATCGCTCGTCGACCTTTGAAGACCTGATGCACAAGGCGCAGGATGACATCCGGGCGCTCGCAGGAATTCCCGCCCACTACAAGATCCTGATGCTGCAGGGGGGCGCCAGCCTGCAGTTCTCGATGGTGCCGATGAACCTGCTCGGGGCGGGACAGACGGCGGATTACATCGACAGCGGTTCGTGGGCCGACAAGGCGGCGAAGGAAGCAAAGAAGGTCGGTAAGGTGAATATCGCCGCGACGACAAAGGGCGAGAACTATTCGCGGCTGCCCGAACCCGCCGAAATCAGACTGACGCCCGGCGCGGCATACGTGCACATGACCAGCAACAACACCATCGAGGGAACGCAGTGGAAATCGCTGCCGGACGTCGGAGATGCGCCGCTCGTCAACGACACATCCTCGGACATGTTCAGCGGCCCGATTGATATCGCACGGCATGCGTTGATTTACGCAGGCGCGCAAAAGAACCTCGGGCCTTCGGGCGTCACCCTGGTCATCATTCGCGAAGACCTGTTGCCACGCTCGGCGGATGCGCTGCCCATGATGCTGAGTTACAAAGTGCAGGCGGAGAACGACTCGCTCTACAACACGCCGAACACCTTTGGCATTTACATCCTCGGCTTGACCATGAAGTACCTGCGATCGATCGGCGGTCTCCAGGCAATTGCGAAAGTCAACCAGCGCAAAGCCGCGAAGCTCTATGCGGAAATCGACCGGACGGGCTTCTATCGAGGCACCGCTCGCAAACAGGATCGATCGTTGATGAACGTGACGTTCCGGCTTTCGAGCGAAGAACTCGAGAAGCAGTTTGTGAAGGAATCAACGGCGGCCGGGTTCGATGGACTCAAAGGCCATCGGTCCGTGGGCGGAATGCGTGCGTCCATCTACAACGCATTTCCGGAAGAGGGCATCGATGCGCTCGTCTCTTTCATGCGGGAGTTCGAGCGTAAGCATGGATAGTCACAACTTCCACCGATAACGAGCCGCAGAGACTCAGAGACACGACCGAGATGAGATTTTTCTGGGTCTCTGTGGGCGCGTGGTGCTGTGGAGTCGCTACGTCGTCGGGGCGCGATAGGGCCGTCGCCGGCGTCGTCGTCGGCGGCGCGGTCGTGGCACGTCGGCGCCCTCTTCGCCATCGAATGTCTTGGCTGCCTCTATGAACCCGCGCCAGTGTTCGAGCGCCTCAGGCGCGTGGCCATGAATCTCCAGCCATGTCAGCGCTTCGCGGAAGGGTCCACGATGCATAAGGGCTCTTCGTGCACGTGGGGAGAGGTGCAGGTCGAGGAGGCGGCGTTGCAGGCTGAGGATATGCCGCAGGCGTTCGACGTCCCGGCGTGCCAGCGGAAGAAGCCCGAGTGACAATGCCGGTTCCTTCTTTGGGCGGCCGTCGTCACTGAACACGACGGGCGGTGGTCTGAAGTCGTAGCCTACCGGCACGAGCAACGTGCCGAGCAGCACCGCGTTGGTGAGTGTCTCCGGCGTCTCGTCGAACTGGCGTCGATAGGTGTCGAGGGCTGCGAGCGACCTCCAGAGTCCTTCGCTTGCGCGTTTCTGCAGCTCCGGCGCAATCGGCTCGAGCAGTCGCCGGTCCGCGAGCATTCGGAACGCTTTTTCAGCGGATCCGGCGCGCAGCAGTTTGTAGATCTCCTCCACCAGCCGGGCCGGAGCGCTGTGCGCCAGCTCTCCTCGATGCGCGGTGATGGCCGTGTCGATTGGCGGATCGATCGTGAAATCGAGCCGCGACGCCATCGAGACGGCGCGAATCATCCGGACAGGGTCCTCCTGGAACCGCTCGGTGGGATCGCCGATGCATCGAATCACGCGTTCGTCGAGGTCCTGGAGTCCACCTGTAAAGTCGATGATCGAGAAGTCGGCGATGTCGTAGAACAACGCGTTGACGGTGAAGTCGCGGCGGAACGCGTCTTCCTCCGGAGTTCCGAACGTGTTGTCACGATGGAGCATCCGGTCGTGATGCCCAGCATGTTCGAGCGGGATGCCGTCATGGGGCTCTTCTGGGATGGCAAGCTCCGCGGCCGTCAGCTGGCGGCGGAAGGTGGCCACTTCGATCGTCTTGGGGCCGAAGCGGACGTGAGCCAGCCTGAAGCGCCGTCCAATGATCCAGCAATTCTTGAAAAGACGCTTGACCTGATACGGATGCGCGTCGGTGCCGATGTCGAAATCCTTGGGACGACGGCCGAGCAGCAGGTCGCGGACGCTGCCGCCGACGAGGTAGGCGGCGAAGTTGTTTTGATGGAGGCGGTAGAGAACCTTCAGGGCGTCGGGGTCGATCTGTTTGCGCGAGATTGCATGCTCCGCGCGAGGCACGACCACCGGAACCGCCATTGGGGCGATTGTAACAAAGCATCTCCGGACGTTAGGATGTTCGGATGCGCGTAGTGGTGCTCGCGGTGGCGGCGCTGCTGGCCGTCCACGTGGCGGACGCGGCGGAGCCTGCGTCGTTGACGCGCGCGCGCACGCTGTACAACGCCGCAGACTACGATGGGGCGATTGCGGCTGCGGCGCTCGCGCGTACGCAGACGCCGGGGGGGGATGCCGCCGCGCTGGTCGAAGCACGCGCGCGGCTTGAGCGCTTCAGACGGAATGCCGATCCTGAGGATCTCATCGCGGCGCGGGATGCGCTGAACACGATTCGCGCGTCCGCACTGGCCGGCCGAGATCAAGTCGATTTTCTCGTGGGGCTCGGCCAGTCCTTGTATCTGACCGATTTTTTTGGCGCGGCGGCCGATCTGTTCGACACGGCCCTCGAGCGCAGCGCACCGCTTCCCGATCACGATCGCATGCTGCTGCTGGACTGGTGGGCGACCGCTGTCGATCGCGAGGCGCAGGTTGCGCCGTCGGAACGTCGTGCGCGTCTCGCGGCGCAGATTACCGCCAGGATGGAAGACGAGCTCCGCCGCGATCCAGGCAGCGCGCCGGCGAATTATTGGCTCGCGGTGGCGGCACGCGCCGCGGGCGATCTCGACGCGGCGTGGGATGCAGCGGTCGCCGCGTGGGTGCGCGCGACGCTCGGTCCAGGCACCGAGCAACTGCGAGCGGACATCGATCGTCTCGTGATGCAGGCTGTCATTCCCGAACGAGCGCGTGCCCACCGGGCGCGCGACCAGGTGGATTCCACCGACGCGATGCGCGCTCAGTGGGAGTCAGTGAAGCAACAGTGGCGGTAGGCGGCGAGTTACGGCTTAGCATCGCGCCAGTTCTCAGCAATTCCAACATCGACGTCGAGTGGAACGTCGAGCTTCACGGCGCTCTCCATCCGTTCGCGGACCAGCGCCGCGGCGTCGTCGACTTCTTCCTTCGGCGACTCGAACAGCAGCTCGTCGTGCACGGTGAGGATCATGCGCGTGCACAGCTTGCGTCGCAGAAGCTCACCGTGGAGATCGATCATGGCGCGCTTCAGGATGTCGGCGGCCGTCCCTTGAATCGGCATGTTCACCGCTTCGCGCTCGGACTGCGCCCGCATCTGAAAATTGCGGCTCATCAAGTTCGGCACTAGTCTGCGCCGCCCGAACATTGTCTTGACGACGCCAGTCTGGCGCGCTTCCTCGAGCATCTGATCGATGAATATGCGCACCTTCGGAAATCCACGGAAGTATGCATCGATGAACTCCTGCGCGGCTTCCTGCGTGACGTTGATGTCCTTCGCAAGTGTGAACGGCGTCTTCCCGTAGAGCACTGCGTAGTTGACCATTTTCGAACGACTGCGGAGTTCGTGATGCGAAAGGCCGCTGTTGGGGCCAAACAGCTGCAGCGCCGTGCGATCGTGGATGTCCTCGCCACTGCGAAAGGCGTCAATCAGCGCCGGCTCGCCGGCCATATGGGCAAGCACCCGGAGTTCGATCTGCGAGTAGTCGGCCGAGATCAGGACGTGGCCTGCATCCGCGATGAATGCGCGCCGGATTTCGCGGCCGAGCTCGGTTCGAATCGGAATGTTTTGGAGATTGGGATCCGAGCTGCTCAAACGGCCCGTGGCGGCGACCGCCTGGTTGAAACACGTATGCACGCGGCCGGTTTGCGGATGCACCATCAGGGGAAGCGCGTCGATGTACGTGCCTTTCAGCTTCATCAACGCGCGCCACTCGATCACCAGCCGCGGAAGTTCGTGCGTCAGCGCAAGCTCTTCGAGCACCTCGGCGGCCGTGGAGGTCGAGCGCGTCCGTCCGGTGCGCTTGGTCGCGGGCATTTGCAGTTTGTCGAAGAGGATCTCGCCAAGCTGTTTGGGTGAATTGATGTTGAACTGTTCGCCCGCAAGCTCCCATATGCGCGCGGTGTACTGCGCAAGCGCCTGCTCGATTTGCTGTGATTGCGCCGCCAGAGCGGAGCCGTCGATGCGGATCCCCGCGCGCTCGACATCGGCGAGCACCGGCACGAGCGGCATCTCCAGTTCACGGTAGACCGATTGGAGCTGATCGGTCACGAGGAGCGGAGCCAGCCGATTCGAAAGCTGTCTTGCGAGATCCGCGCGCTCCCCAGCAAACGTGAGGAGCGATTCGGGCGCGATGCGCGCAAACGCGACGGCCTTTACCCCGCGACCGCAAACGTCCTCCTCGGTGAGCGCTTTGTAGCCAAGGTGTTCGAGCGAGGACTCTTCGAGCGGATGGCCAGGGCGTGTCGCGTCGAGCAAGTAACTGGCGAGCATCGAGTCGAACTCGAGCCCAGCGAGCGTGATCCCATGCCGCGCGAGCACGATCATGTCGAACTTCAGGTCGTGACCGAGCTTGTGAACCGATGAATCCTCGAGCAGGGGACGCAACCGCTCCAGCGTTGTTCGTAGGTCGAGCTGCTCGGGCGTGCTCGCCCCCGCCAGCAAATCGGTACCGCCGTCTTCGCCTTCGTGTCCGACCGGAACGTAGCGTGCCTGACGGTCGCGCGCGGAGAATGCGAGGCCGACCACACCGGCACGCATGGCAGACGGTTCGCTCGGAATGACGCGCAGCGCGAACTCACCGGCGGAACGCAAGTCTGTGATGAGCGCATCCAGTTCGGCCTCGGTGTGGACGACCGCGTAATCCTTTTGGATGTTCTCGGCGGTGGGCGCGTAGTCGTTGACCAGCGTCCGGAAGGCAAGGCGCGAGAACAGTTCGTAGCAGCGCTCGCGCGAGGCGCCGCGGTACTTCAATGCCTCGAAATCCACTTCCACAGGCACATCGGTGCGAATCGTGACGAGTTCCCGGCTTTGGAGCGCAGCTGTTCGATGTGTGACCAGTGCCTCCCGTTGCTTCGGTTTCAGTTCTGCGGCGTGCTCGAGGAGCCCATCGAGGCTGCCGTACTGCGTGATCAAGTCGATCGCGCCCTTCTTGCCGATGCCCGGCACGCCGGCGACGTTGTCGCTCGTGTCGCCGACAAGCGCCAGGACATCAGTGACCTGCGACGGCTTGACGCCAAACTTCTCGACGACACCGTGCTCGTCAAACCAGGCGCCGTCTTCGCGGGGATCGTAGACACGAACCCCGTCGTGCACGAGCTGAAAGAAGTCCTTGTCGATCGAGACGATGGCCACTTCGAACCCGTGCGGGGCAGCGCGTCGCGCCAGCGTGCCGATCACATCGTCGGCTTCATACCCGCGGGCGGTGACGATCGGCACTCCCATCGCCTCACATGCCTGATGCACCCAGTTGATTTGCTCCGCAAGGTCATCCGGCATCGCGACCCGGTTCGCTTTGTAGTCCTCCACGATTTCGTCACGGAAGGTGGGCCCAGCAAGGTCGAACGACGCGGCCATGTATGCGGGCTTGTGGTCGGCGATGAGCTTTCGCAACATCGTGACGAACACGTATACGGCGTGTGTGGTGTGCCCCTCCTGATTGGACAGACCCCTGCCGCGAAACGCGTGATACGCGCGGTACATCTGCGAGCTGCCGTCGATCAAAAACAGCGTGGGGCGGGACATGAATGACTGCGAACGGACGGAGGCGGAAAGGTTTGCCTCTACGAAGGATATCATTCGACTAGATGCGTTCCTGGGTTCCCGTCATCGTCGTTGCCGTGCTCACGCTGTCGGCGTGCAGTGGCCTTGTGAAGAAGCAATACGAGTACGAAGAAGAGATGTACCTTGCACTCGACGGGTCGGCAACGCTGAACGTCAACGCGTCGGTGCCCGCGCTGGTCGCGTTGCGCGGCATGGATCTCAACCCGAGTCCACGTACGCGATTCGATCGTGACCGGGTCCGTGAGCTCTACGAGGCGCCGGGTGTCACCGTCACGGCGTTGAGCTCGTCACGACGATACGGCCGCAGGTTCGTCCACGTGAGCATGAATGTCGTCGACGTGCGCTCGGTGGAACGGATGGCGCCGTTCGCCTGGTCCACCTACAAGTTCGCGCGCGAAGGCGATCTCTACGAATTCAAGCAGTCTGTCGGTCCGTCGGTGGGCAAGCAGGTCACCGATGTTGGCTGGGACGGCTCTGAGCTGGTCGCTTTCCGGATGCATTTGCCCAGCCGGATCACGTATCACAACGCGCCGTCTCACAGGACCGAACGGGGCAACATCCTCGAATGGGAGCAAACGCTTGCCGATCGGATTCACGGCATGCCTGTCGACATCGAGGTGCAGCTCGAAACGCAGTCGATCCTCGCGCGTACGTTGCTGTTGTTTGCAACGACCGCCGTCGCGGCTCTTGCGACGCTGGGCTTCGTGATCTGGTGGATTGCTCGGAGGGGACACGACGCAGGGGGTAGAGGGCAGGAGGTGGCAGGTCACTAAACGTCTGCCACCTTGCCCTGCCACCTGATTAGTTACAGGTGCTCGAGCTCCTGCTCGACTTCAGCGTCGGTCTTCAGGTCGTTCGTAACCGAGAAGGCGCCGAACGAACTGGCGATCGAGCGTGCGAGCATCCGGTCGGTGTTGCTGTTGACGACACCGTCGAGCGTGACATGGCCGTTCTCGACTATGACGTGGATCGGCGGATTGGCCATCGACCCATAGTTCCAGAAGTTCGAGTTGCCGTAGATCGCTCTTGCAATCCGGAACCGCAGTTCATCGTCAAAGTTCGAGACCGGCAGTACGGTGATCTTGTTGACCACCTGATGCACGCCGTCGATTCTGGCGATGCGTTTTTCGATGTCGTTCTTCTTGTATGGCATCGTGACCTTGCCGGTCAGCGTGACGATGCCGTTGTCCACCTGCATGTGAACCGAGTCGAAGATCGAAAACTGCGGGTAGGTGAGCACCTGCCTGGAAACGTCGTGCGCTACCTGCAAGTCTTTTCGATCCGCGGCCGCCCATGCAGGCGCGCTCGTTGCGAGCACAACCACCATTGCGGCAATAAACCTGGCGAACATTGGAAGTCCTCCTTCGCGCTGGCCGGGTCTACGGTCCACAGCCTTTTGGAGCGACCGTGACCCGAACCCCGGACACCCTCAGGGCAAGGGGTTTGCCAGCAGAAATTCGCTCAAAACAGGCTAGATTTCCGCATTTTTACGAAGCCGTCATTTCGTGTGGACATCTCGTGTATAAGGACGCCATGAAGAAGCGCCTCCTCGTGATGACCATAGTTCTCGTCGGTGCCGTAATCCTCGCCGTTGTGGGCGCGCAACAGCGCACGGCGTCACCGCCGAAGTACCGGGTCGACCCGTTCTGGCCCAAGCCGCTGCCGAACAAGTGGAGCATGCAGCAGATCGTCGACATCTACGTCGATCGCGACGATCACGTTTGGATGATCAACCGCCGCGTGGATGCGCGGCCGGACGAATTGACAGCGGCGACCAACCCGCCGCGAGGCGAATGTTGCGTGTTAGGGCCCGAGGTGATCGAATTCGATCCCGATGGCAACGTGGTGAACGCGTGGGGCGGGCCCGGCTACCATCCAGGGTGGCCCGGGCGGCTGCAGACCATCGCGGTCGATCGTCAAAAGAACGTTTATCTCTCGGGCACCACTCCGGGCGACAGCATCATCGAGTTCACCAGGGACGGGAAGTTCGTGCGCGATTTCGGCCACCGCGGCCCGAAAGTGCCAGCCGATCAGGTAAAGGCCGACAACCAGCAGACGGCGACGTTTCCGCCGGGGATCGGCTCGTTCGAGCTGGATGAGGACGCGGGCGAGATTTTCATCGCCGACGGGTTCCTCAACAAACGAATCCTCGTTTACGACCTGAACACCGGGGCGTTCAAACGGGGGTGGGGCGGCAAAGGGATTCCGCTGAGTGAAGTCGACAACAAGCCCACGCCCGATTACGACATCTCAGGATCGCCTCCGGATCAGATGCAGTTTGCACCCGCCCTCCACTGTGTTCATTTCTCACGCGACGGGCTGGTGTATGTCTGCGAGCGTGGCAGCGATCGGGTCCAGGTCTTTACCAAGCAGGGGAAATTCGTCCGGCAGTGGTTCGTCCATCCATCGACGCAGTCGCGCGGCGCCAACTGCGGCGGCCCGTGGAGCACGACCGCGGCGCCGTGCGGAACCGTCTATCACCTGGCGCTCTCAGCCGATCCACAGCAGCGGCACGTGTTTGTCGCCGACGGCACGAACAATATGGTGTGGATCTTCAACCGCAACGACGGCACGCTCGCTGGCTCGTTCGGCGGCAATGGCCGTTATGCGGGCCAACTCCACTGGATAGATGCCGTCGCCGTTGACTCGAAGGGGGCCGTCTATACCGGAGAAGTTGAGGACGGGAAGCGGATTCAGAAGTTTGTTCCCGTCAATTAGTGCGGCGTCAGGAGAACCAGATCATCGTAAAGATCCCGAGGGCGATCAAGACAATCTGACGGAGTGAGCTGGCGTCGGTGCGACCGCGGTGCAGGCCCGGGATCAGGTCGGCCATCGCGACATACAGGAAACTTGACGCGGCGATCACCAGGAAGTACGGGAGCGCTCGCGGCATCAGGTCGAAGGCGAGAAAGGTGCCCATCGCACCGGCGACGCTCGCAAGCGCCGACAACACGTTGAGCAGCAACGCCCGCTGCCGCGAATATCCCGCATGCAGGAGAATGGCGAAATCGCCGATCTCCTGCGGAATCTCGTGCGCCGCCACGGCGATTGCGGTGCTCACGCCCAACGGAATCGACGTCAACACTGCCGCCCCAATCACCGCTCCATCGACAAAGTTATGGAACGTGTCGCCGATCATCACCGACGCGACGGTACTTTCGTGGACCTCACAGTCGTGCATGTGGCAGTGGCGCCAGAGCACCAGCTTCTCCAGCACGAAGAACAGCATGATGCCGCCGAGAAGGGTCCCAAACACCTGCGTCGGCGACAGGTCGTTGAGCGATTCGGGGAGCAGTCCCATCATCGAGATGCCCAGCAGGGCACCGACGGCATAGCTGACCAGCCACGGGATCAGCCTGGCGCGAAGAGAGTCGTGAATGAGAAGTACGCCGGAGGCAATGAGCAATCCGCCCAGGCCGCCGAGCAGGCTGAGCCCGAGCGCAATCCAGAACGTCGACACGCACGGGAATTTTACGACGCTACATAGCCCTTACGCGCTCGCACCGTGTAATGACGGTTCCGGATTTCCACCTTGATGGAGTGCCATTTCCCGTCTTTCTTTCCGCCGTTGTTGTAGCCGATGTAGTACTGCTGGCTCAATTCATCGGCGAGGCGCTGCGTCGCATTGCCAAGATCGCCGAAGCCGCGAACGATTTCGGTGCGGCCGCCCGTATCGTCAGTGATCGCACGAAGCGCATTTTCGTTCACGTGTTCGTTGCCTGCACGCCCCCAGACGCCGCCAATCGGCGGGAACCCGACCTGCGGTGAAAACGGAAACCCCGGCCATCGGCCACCGCGGCCGCGCGGCGTCGGAATCGGAAACCGGGGACCGCTCGGCTGCCGCGGCTGTGGCGAATAGGTCGACACGTCGCTGCCGTCAACCCCGAGCGCATACACCATGACCTCGCTCTCGCGAATCATGTTTCGCAGCGCACTGACCGACGTTCGACTGTTCGTATCGTTGCCATCCGAGATGAGGAGGATCGCCTTCTTCTGATTGCGGCCGTCGGCGGCAATCGGCAATGCCTGCGCGATCGCGTCATACATCGCAGTCCCGCCCGCAGCCGTCACCTGTGCGACCGCTCGGCTGATCGCTCGCCGGTCGTAGGTCCAGCCCTGCAACAGATCGGGCACGCTCGCAAACTGCATAAAGAACAACTCGTCGTCTTTGCCCAGCAGGTCGTAGATAAATCGGTCAATCGCATTGCGCGCTGACGACATTTTTTCGGGCGTCATACTGCCGCTTGTGTCGAGCAGGAGCCCGAGACTGACCGGAACACGCTCGTTGCTGAACTGCGAGATGTCCTGCGGCTGGCCGTCCTCGTACACGCTGAAATCGTCCTTCGTCAGCCCCGTTACGAAGTGGCCGTTATCGTCGCTCACCGTCGCGGTCACATTGACGAGCTCGACTCCGCTCTTGAAACGGAACCCATCGTCGCCCTGCGGCGAACCCTGGGCGCCGACCAACGCAACGGCCGCCGCCGTCAACGACGCGAGCGTGGCGAGGAGGAGACGGATGGATCCCATGACTTACCTCACGGCCTGTGCGAGTTGTACCTGGTTGCCGCGACGGTCGATGTGGCGGACAACCCCGCTTCCGCTCCGGAATGTAACGCGATAGCGCGCCACATCCGAAACGTTCGGAACATTCACGACAAACGGCGATTCGTCGCCCGGGCCGAGCGCGCTGAAATCGAGCGCGGCCCGTCCGCTGGCGAGGAACGCTCCGCTGCGATCGAAGGCGAACACAACCGCCGTGACGCCGTTCATCGCAGCACCCTGCGACGGATTCCGAACCAGTCCCGATACGGTCAACGTGGTTCCCTGACGTTGATGGCGCATCGACATCAGTTCGAGCGGCGCAGGTGCACTGTTCGCGACCGCTTCGTGACGCGTCGGCGTCGTGGAAGCCGCCGCGCTATCCGACATGCGCGCACCGATGATCGCCCCGATCACGATCGTCACCACCATCGCGCCGATGACGGCAGCTTTGATGGCCGGCCGTCCCCGAAGCCCGTCCGTGGCGCGGTCGAACACCGATCCTATTACGGTAACTTGGGTTTCGGCGTTGACTTCTGATGGAAACGTCTCGCCGAAGCCGCGCAGGACCGATTGCGAGGCGGTCTCGTCCCGACCACGAACCGCGGAAGGGCCGGTCATCGCCGTTGCCAATGCCGCGACTCTTGCCTGCTCGCGTTGGCGCTCCTCCCGCCCAACCCGCCATGACAGGAATCCGAATCCCGCCGCCGCGGCCAGCGACAGCGTCGTCAACGTCAACAGCACAACATCCATTTCCTACTCCGTTACCGCAGCGTGAACTCGACTGCGATTTCGACCAGCACGTCGACAGGCACGCCTTTGCGCTGCGCCGCCGCGAAGCGCCATTGGCGCACTGCGGTGATAGCGCGCTCGTCCAGACCGTATCCAAGGCCATGGAGTACGTGGGCCTCGCCGACAGTGCCGTCACGACGGACGACGACCTCGAGGAGAACGTCGCCAGCAATCCCCCGCCGTCGCGCGTCTTCTGTGTACTGCGCCTTCACCTCGTGCAACAGCCGAGGCGGCTCGATGCCGCTGCCTGGCCGATAAGGGCCACCACCGGTGCCGCCTCCTTCGCCTTCACCAATGCCGGAACCGAGCCCCTCGCCATTGCCGGAACCCTGACCGGTTCCAACCCCGCCGTTCGAACCAGGTCCGTTGCTTTGAGGTGTTTCGGCGGCATGTTCGATCTGACCAACCCGATCCACTTCGTTGGCGGCGACGGTTTCGACCGGGGCGATGATTTCCTTCGGTGGTTCCGGTTCGGGCGGTTCCTGTTTCGCGACGACAACCGGTTCCGCCTCTTTGGCCGGCGGCACTGAGAGTTGCGGACGCGGTCGCTCGGTTTTCCGCAGGATCTTCGGCGCCGGCTTGGGCTGGCGCAGTCCACCACCACCGCCGCCGCCGCCGGGTCCTGGGCTCATAAGAAACACGAGGTGCGACTCCTCGTGAGGTGAGTCGACGATGGATGCCGATTCGGTGTGGCCCATCGAAAGCAACACGATGAGGACCGCCACCGCGGCGTGCGCCGTCAGCGAGGCGACCGCCGGTTTCCGCGTCCGCGGCGGCGCACTGTCGGCCCGCGCGAACAGCGCGACTACCGGCTGTGCATGGAGCGCTAACGCCGCCTCCCGAAGAAGACGGGCGGTCCGGACCGGGCTTGGCACGGCAACGTACCGAGTGCCCGCGATGAAATTCAGTTCGCCGCGCCCAATGAGCGTCTGGACGGCTTCGGTCGGCACACCGCCGGCGCGAGCGATTTCACTGACCGTGAATACTTCGTTGCGGGAAGCCGTCGACATTGCGGTAAAGGGACCGAGGCAAAAGGCTTGCCTCGTTTCGTGCCTGTATTCAGCGGGATTTCAGATTGGAAGCCGGGCGCGGTGTCCTTTCAAACGGTCGAGCTGTCCTCTGCGACGTATTTGGGTTCCCTCGTCTTAGGACTTTATTCCTTCCGCGAACTTGTAGCCCTCTCGGTCGGCGAGAAGCCGTACAGGGCGGAAGCCGGCGACCTCGAGCGCGCCGACGACGCCACCTCTGCCCTCGTAGTCTTCGTCGGTGCGCCGCTGTTGTATCAAGCTTTTGATGCCGCTGACAGCGCCGGGTTCAATCGTCATCACGCGGCCTCCATGCCGCACCACGCGATGCCACTCACGCATGGCGTCGAGCCGCACGTTGGCGTGGAACGACGAGAGCAGTCTACGCGTGCCGTGGACGATGACGAGATCGAACGCGTCGTTGTCAAACGGCAGCGGCGCGAGTGGCGTGACCTTCACGTCAACGAGGACGCCGGCGTTCGCGGCTGCACCGTGCGCGCGCGCTGCGTCGCGATCGTCAGTCACTGCGATCGCGGCGCTACCACTGAGTCCGACCTTCGCCGCAATCGCGCTCGCAACTGCTGGATCATCGATGCCGATCTGCAGAACGCGCTCGCCCATGCGCACGGCGCTCATCGTGACGGGCAGCGGCTCAATGCGTGATTTGCGCAAAAACATGCGAATTTCAACATGGTATAGTCTGCGGTCGTGAGTTCACCAGTTCAAATCGCTCCGGCGCGAGGCAAGCTCGGCGTGCTGCTCGTCGGCCTCGGCGCGGTCGCGACGACCACGATCGCCGGTGTATTTGCCATCCGAAAAGGGCTGGCGTCGCCGATCGGATCGCTGACGCAGATGGGGACGATCCGCCTCGGGAAGCGGACTGAAGGGCGGTCGCCGAAGATCAACGAATTCGTTCCGCTGGCCGATCTCAATGACATTGTGTTCGGCGGCTGGGACATCTTCGAAGAAGACTGCTATGCCGCTGCGCGTACGGCCGGAGTGCTCGAAAACGGGCAGCTCGATCGTGTGCGCGACGAGCTCGAGGCGATTCGCCCGATGCCGGCGGTGTTTGATCAGCGGTACGTAAAACGGCTTCAGGGTCCGAACATCAAGAAGGGCAAGAACAAGCGCGATCTTGCGGAGCAGGTGATTGCGGACATCCGTGCGTTCAAGGAGCGCCACGCCTGCGATCGGCTGGTCATGGTGTGGACGGGCAGCACCGAGGTGTACATGAAAGAGGCGCCGGTGCATGCCTCGGTCACGACCTTCGAACGGGGACTCGAGCAGAGTGACGAATCGATTCCCTCGAGCATGGTATACGCGTATGCGGCGCTTCGCGAAGGGATTCCGTTCGCGAACGCGGCGCCGAATCTGACGGCTGACGTGCCGGCGATGCTGGAGCTCTCGGCGCGGACTGGCGCTCCGGTCGCGGGCAACGACATGAAGACGGGGCAGACGCTGATCAAAACGATCATTGCGCCTGGCCTCAAAGCCCGCCTCCTCGGCGTGCGCGGCTGGTACTCGACGAACATTCTCGGAAATCGTGACGGCGAGGTGCTCGACGACCCCGAGTCGTTCAAGACCAAAGAGGAGAGCAAGAAGTCCGCGCTCGACTACATCTTCCAACCGCACCTGTATCCGGAGCTTTACAAGGATCTCTGCCACGTCGTCCGCATCAACTACTACCCGCCGCGCGGTGACAACAAGGAAGGGTGGGACAACATCGATCTGATCGGATGGCTTGGCTATCCGATGCAGCTCAAGATCAATTTCCTCTGCCGCGACAGCATCCTTGCAGCGCCGATTGTGCTGGATTCCGCGCTGTTCCTAGATCTCGCCAAACGCGCCGGCATGTCAGGGATTCAGGAGTGGTTATCGTTCTATTTCAAGGCGCCGATGCATGCGCGTGAGGTGTATCCGGAGCACGATCTCTTCATTCAGCTCATGAAACTGAAGAACACGCTCCGCCACATGCAGGGCGAGGAGCTGATCACCCACCTCGGACGCGAGTACTACGATTGACCCAGGCGGTCCTGCTCGGCGGCCTCTTCATTGGAGTGCTGTCGGCGCTGCCGATCGTCAATCTCGCCAACTGCTGCTGCCTCTGGATTCTCGGGGGCGGCGCCATTACCGCCTATCTCGCACAACAGGAACATCCGGGGCCGTTCGGATTGATGGACGGTGCGCGCGTCGGCTTTCGCGCCGGCATCTTCGGCGCCGTGATCTGGCTTTTCGCGTCGACTGTCGTGGAGCTAATGATGGCGCCGCTTCAGCAAAGCGCGGCGGACTTCATGCTGCGCGGCGCAACCGACATCCCGCCCGAGGTCCGCTCGTGGCTCGAGAACCTCGACAACACTGCGTCAATGCCGGCGAGGATGATCATCGGATTCTTCTTCCAGCTGTTTGTGGCTGCTCCGTTCGCTGCGCTCGGCGGTCTGCTGGGCGCGGCGATGTTTGGCCGCCCCGCCGAGCCGCGGTCAATACAACCACCACCCACCAATTACTGACCACAAACGACCGACGCGAACCACGAACCACAATCACCCGTGGTGTATGCTGAACGGTCTCTAGTAGCTAACCATTGGGGTGACCCTGCCATGGCTGAGAAGAAACCACCCGCAGAGATCGCCGACCTGCTTCAGGAAGATCGCAGCTTCCCGCCGCCCGCCGAGTTCCGTGCGAAGGCCAACATCAACGATCCGGCGATCTACGAGCGTGCGGAACAGGATCCCGAGGCGTTTTGGGCGGCATTCGCATCAGAGCTCGAGTGGTTTACGAAATGGTCCACGGTCGTCGAATGGAAGCCGCCGCACGCGAAGTGGTTTATCGGCGGAACGATTAACGCCAGCGTGAACTGTGTCGACCGGCATGTGCGCGGCTCGCGGCGCAACAAGGCTGCGCTGATCTGGGAAGGCGAGCCTGGCGACCGCCGCACGCTCACCTATTTCGATCTCTATCGCCAGGTGAATCAGTTCGCAAACGTGCTCAAGTCGCTGGGCGTCAAGCGCGGCGACCGCGTCGCGATCTATCTGCCGCTTATTCCCGAACTGGCGATTGCGATGCTCGCGTGCGCCCGCGTGGGCGCCGCGCACTCAGTCGTGTTCGGCGGTTTCAGCTCCGACTCGCTTCGCGATCGCATCAATGACGCGGAATGCAATCTGCTGATTACCGCCGACGGCGGGTGGCGACGGGGATCAATCGTCCCGCTCAAGCAGATGGCGGACGAAGCGCTGAAAGGGACGCCGTCCATCAAGAACGTCGTTGTCGTCAAGCGGCTCGGCGAAGGTCAGGCGCCCGTTCATATGAAGGAAGGGCGAGACCATTGGTATCACGCGTTGATGCAGGACGCGGCGTACACGTGCGAACCCGAGAAGATGGACGCAGAGGATCTGCTCTACATCCTCTATACCTCCGGGACCACCGGCAAGCCGAAGGGCATCATGCACACGACGGCGGGGTATCTGGTTGGAACGTACGCGACGACGAAGTGGGTCTTCGACCTCAAGGAAGACGACGTCTACTGGTGCACCGCGGATATCGGTTGGGTGACGGGCCATAGCTATGTCGTCTACGGCCCACTCGCCAACGGCGCGACGGTGGTGATGTACGAAGGAGCGCCGGATTGGCCCGAGAAGGACCGGTTTTGGCAAATCGTCGAGCGCTACGGCGTCACGATCTTCTACACGGCGCCGACCGCGATCCGCGCCTTCATGCGCTGGGGTACCGACTGGCCGAAGAGACGTGATCTATCGAGCCTTCGCCTGCTTGGCTCGGTTGGCGAACCGATCAACCCGGAAGCCTGGGTCTGGTATCACCGCTACATCGGCGGCGAGAAATGCCCGGTCGTCGACACGTGGTGGCAGACAGAAACCGGCGCGATCATGATCACGCCGTTGCCTGGCCTCACGACGACGAAGCCTGGGTCCGCCACCAGGCCGTTCCCCGGCGTCAAGGCGGAAATCAAGAACGAACAGGGCGAGACCGTCGGTGGCGGACTGTTGACGCTGACGCGTCCCTGGCCATCGATGCTGCGAGGCATCTACGGAGATCCCGATCGCTACGTCAAGCAGTACTGGAGCAAGTGGACACCCGACATCTACTTCGCGGGCGACGGCGCCAAGCTGGATGCAGATGGGTTCTTCTGGCTGCTCGGACGTGTTGACGATGTGCTGAACGTGGCCGGTCACCGAATTGGCACCATGGAAGTGGAAAGCGCGCTTGTCGATCATCCAAAGGTCGCCGAAGCTGCAGTGGTTGGACGGAACCACGAGATCAAAGGCCAGGCGGTAGCTGCTTTCGTCACGGTGAAGGAAGGCGTGCAGGCGAACGAGAGTCTGATGTTCGAGCTGAAGGACCACGTCGCCAAGAAGATCGGCTCGATTGCCAAGCCGGACGATGTGATTTTCACGGCGGATCTCCCGAAGACGCGTTCGGGAAAAATCATGCGGCGGTTGTTGAGAGATATCGCCGAAGGGAAGGCGCTTGGCGATACGACCACCCTCGCAGACCCCAATGTCGTTGCGCGGTTGAAAGACCAGTATCAGGAAGAGCATTAGGGGCGGCTAAAGCCGGCCCCCTACGATTCGCTGAAGCCGGCCACGTACGTAGAGGCCGGCTTCAGCCGGCCTTACTTCAGCCGGCCTTACACCGCGGCCCAGTGCTGCGCGCCAATTTCTCTCAGCGGCGCCTCTCTTTCAAAGGAAGTCGGATCCAGCTCGATGCGCTGCCGCGGTGCATCAGGGTCGAGCATCGGAATCGCGCTGAGCAGCGCTTGTGTGTACGGGTGTGTGGGCCTCGCAAATAGCGCGCTGGTTTCGCCAAGCTCCACGATCTTCCCCATATACATGACTGCGACGCGCGTGCAGATGTGTTCGACGAGCCGCAGGTCGTGAGCGACGAAGAGGTAGGTCAGCTTCAGGCGCGCCTTCAGGTCGAGCAGCAACTTGACCACCTGCGCCTGAATCGAGACGTCGAGCGCCGAGACCGCCTCATCGGCGATGACCAAAGCGGGATTGAGCGCGAGTGCTCGTGCGATCCCGATCCGCTGACGTTGCCCTCCGCTGAACTCGTGCGGATACCGCAGAGCGTGTGCTGGCTCAAGGCCGACCAGCTCGAAGAGCTCGGCGACGCGGGCACGCCGCTCAGGTTTTGCGCCGAGACGATGGATGATGAGCGGCTCCTCGACGATGTCGCCGACGCGCATGCGCGGGTTGAGTGACGAATAGGGATCCTGAAAGACGATCTGCATGTCGCGCCGCGTCATTCGCATCCGTTCGCTCGAAAATTGCAGGACGTTCTCACCGCGAAAGAACACTTCGCCGGATGTGGGTTCAATCAGGCGGAGAATGCACCGGCCGGCCGTACTCTTTCCGCTGCCCGATTCTCCGACCAGGCCGAACATTTCGCCTTCGTCGACGGCGAAGGTGACATTGTCGACGGCCTTGACGACGGACGGCGCGCGGAACAATCCCTGTTTGCGGACGAAATGCTTGACGAGGTGCCGAACTTCGAGCAGCGGCGTGCCCATCACCAGGCGCCGGGAACCGCCGCTAACAGGTTGCGCGTGTAGTTGTGGGATGGACGGCGAAGCACCTCGCGGACGCTGCCGTGTTCGACGAGCCTGCCCTGATACATCACGGCAACGCGGTCGGCCATTTCGGCGATGACGCCGAAGTCGTGGGTGATGAGGAGCAGCGCGAGGTTATATCGAGCTTTCAACTCCCGCAGCAGCTCGAGCACCTGGGCTTGAATAGTGACGTCGAGTGCCGTCGTCGGCTCGTCGGCGATGACGAGCGGCGGCCGGCACGCCAGGGCGATCGCAATCATGACGCGCTGGCGCATGCCACCGGACAACTGGTGAGGGTAATCGCGCACGCGTCGCGTCGGGTCGCCAATCTTGACGGCTTCGAGCAGTTCCACTGCCCGCGCCCGCGCCTCGGCGCGTGAAGCCTTGCCGTGGACGAGAAGCGCCTCGGCAATCTGATCGCCGACTCGCATCACAGGATTCAGCGCCGTCATCGGTTCCTGAAAAATCAGTGAGATGCCGGCGCCACGCACCTCGCGCATTTCGTCCTCAGCCAGGGCGAGGAGGTCGCGCCCATCGAAGACGACGCGGCCAGCCGTGATCCGCCCCGGCGACTGCAACAGGCGCAGTATCGAAAATGCCGTCACGGATTTTCCGCTGCCTGACTCGCCAACCAAACCGAGCGTCTCCCCTCGTGCAATCGAAAAACTGACGTCGTCGACTGCTGGCGTGGGGCCGCCGAAGGTCACCGAGAGGTGCTGGACGTCGAGGAGCGGCTTGTCACGAGCGGGAGTCTGGTTGAGGGGCTTGCCCCGAGCTTCGTCGAAGGGTTCGTTCATCAGGGACGGGCGGCGGCCGGCGCGACAGGAGATACGTCCTGGTGTTCGCCAAACACCTTCCGCATCACGTCGGCGATTTCGCCGAGGGTCGCACGCGCTTCCACTGCTGCGATTATCGGCAGAACGAGATTCGTCGTCCCGCGTGCGGCGGTCTCAACTGCGTCCAGCGCCGCCCGCCATTCAGTCTGACTGCGCGACGCTCGAAGCGCGCGCACCCGCTCCACTTGCCGCGGCTCGATTTGGGGATCGAGTTGAAACACGTTGGTTGCTGAAGGCGACCGGTCTGCAAACCGGTTCACGCCGACGACGATTGCCTCGCTTGAATCGATTGCCTGCTGCGCGATGTACGCCGCGTCCTGAATCTCCTGCTGGATGAACCCCGTCTCGATGGCCGCCAGCGTTCCTCCGATTCGGTCTATCCGATCGAGCAGGGCCGATGCCTCGCCTTCTATCCGCGACGTCATCTCCTCGATCGCGTACGACCCTCCAACGGGATCGACAGTGTTCGCGGCTCCGCTCTCATGAAGGATGATTTGCTGGGTGCGCAGCGCGGTGGTCGCGCTTTCTTCGGTCGGGAGCGCCAGTGCTTCATCCTTGCCGTTGCAGTGCAGCGATTGCGTGCCGCCGAGCACGGCCGATAGCGCCTGCAGTGCCACCCGGACGATGTTGTTGTCGGCCTGCTGCGCGGTCAGCGTGCTGCCCGCCGTCTGCGTATGGAAGCGCAGTTGCTGCGCGCGCGGGTTGGTGGCGCCAAAGCGTCCAGCCATTCGCCTGGCCCAGAGGCGCCTGGCAGCGCGAAATTTCGCGATCTCCTCCAAGAAATTGTTGTGCGCGTTGAAGAAAAACGAGATTCGCTGTCCGAAGGCATTGACGTCGAGTCCTGCATCGATGGCGGACTGGACGTATGCCGTCGCATGCGCGAGCGTGAAGGCGACCTCCTGAACGGCGGTCGATCCCGCTTCCCGGATGTGATAGCCGCTGATTGAAATCGAGTTCCACTGCGGCATCTCGCGCTCGCAGTAGGCAATGATGTCGGTCACGATGCGAAGCGACGGACGGGGCGGATAAATGTACGTGCCGCGCGCGACGTACTCCTTGAGGATGTCGTTCTGGACCGTGCCCGACAGCAAACGCCTCGCGACTCCTTGACGCCGCGCCACCGCGATGTACAACGCCAGCAGGATGATAGCGGTGGCGTTAATCGTCATCGAGGTCGAGACGCGCTCGAGCGGGATTCCCTCGAAGAGCGCCGTCATGTCCTCTATCGAATCGATGGCGACGCCAACCCGACCGACCTCGCCTGCTGCCAAAGGGTGGTCCGAGTCGTATCCGATCTGCGTCGGAAGGTCGAACGCCACGCTGAGCCCGCTGACCCCTTGCGACAGCAGATACCGATACCGCCGGTTGGACTCCGTCGCGTCCGCAAACCCGGCATATTGGCGCATGGTCCAAGGGCGCCCGCGATACATCGACGGCTGCACCCCCCTTGTGAAGGGAAAAGCGCCGGGTCGGCCAAGGTCGGTGTCTGGATTGAGGTCTGAGATGTCGGCGGGTGTGCGGTAGAACCGGTCGGACGGACCGCTCGTCATGGTGGTGCTCGGCGATTCTACTCCAACCCCTTGTGTGGCCCGTTGACACTCTGCAGTAGTGTCTCTACAATGCCGATAGCCTTCCCATAAGGCTAAACCCATACAGATGAACGTTTTTGGCGCCCGATCCCTGCTACGCCTCCCCGGCAAGTGCAGGTTCGGATCGGGAGACGCCCCGGATCCCGGCCCGGCGGCGGTTTGAGGAGGAAGCAGGTATGGATGACGTCGTCAACCGGTTCGCAAAAGAGCTGGCCGACGCGATCGCCGCTG